>Ga0308161_1000079_pt1 | contig 296236 bp, 271 predicted proteins | sample PhyFR2_FD_201034 | JGI IMG/M metagenome (GOLD analysis project Ga0308161, IMG submission 201034) | Phyllosphere microbial communities from UC Gill Tract Community Farm, Albany, California, United States - DLSLF.R2 | ecosystem: Host-associated > Plants > Phyllosphere > Unclassified | place...
ACTCAGCCTATACATAACTGGGGATTAATTTTAAATCAATTTTTAGCTATATTTGAACAAAGGGTTCAACTATAACAGAGTTAAACCCATCTTTTTCTATTTACACAAAATTCTGGACAGTGCCAAATTTTTGTAATATATTCAAATATTGGCGTCGAACTGGATATAACGGATTGATTTGGTAATCCTAAAAATCTTTACAGATATACTTACCGATCCTCCCCACTATTTAGCATTGTTCAAATTATGGTAGGACAAAGCTTTATAATATCTATGTAAATAATCATATATAACCATCTCGAATAATCGTTGCTCAGAAGTAAATAATCTGTTTATATACATGTGGAAGATACTCTGGAAAAAAAAATGAAGTGATACTTTCATTAACTGGGTATTATTTTTTTGAATAATAGCATTTAATAAGGGATCATTTTCTTCAAGGTGCCGAATTATTGCAATTCTTTCATCTGAAAAAAACTGTGACTGGCTGAATTCTAAATACTTTGATATGAATGCTCTATATTTTCTGTCTAATTGACTGTTGAGATTTTTATTAGCATTAAACTCTTGTTTATATGAGTAATTAGAATGTTTAATCCATTTATATTTTTCATCAATAGTTAAGCTAAGTTTGTCCAGTATTTTATCAATATAAAAAATAGAAATAATTATCTTTTCTTCATCATCGAAATGTAAATAATCCAGGGTAAATTCACTATTCAACTTAAATAATGACTCCGCTTCCTCGATTGTGTTTGAATCATATCTTTCTAATTCTCTTTTATAGATATCTAATTGAATATTATTTATTTCTCCAGATTCAACATATGGATATAAAACATTATGTATATAATTCATAATATTACAATTGTCTTCTGAATTTGCAAGTAAGAACCTTATTCTAAGATGTGATTTAGGGTCACTATAACGAATAAAAAACCATTTTAAAATAAGTTTATTTTCCTGAAGATAACATAATATAGGAGATATTGCTTCCTCCAATACAATATCTGCAGTCTTTATCCCCGTATAAATCTTAAAATATAGCCATTCGTTTCTGGGAATCAGTTTTCTAATTGTCATTATTTTCCCTTTTATTTTCTCTGTACATAGAAAACACAAATTGATGTATATAATCACTATTGTGATTATATAAAAATTCCTCTATGACAATTGATCTCATTTTTCTTATAGTATCAATAAAAATTTCCACCAAATTAAAATTTTCAAGATTTAGTGTTAGTTTATTATCTGATTGTACCCATTGTACCCACTGTGGAATTTGTCTTTTCATTCTCCAACTTCTAAGCTTTGACAATAACAATTCTTTATCTCTTTCTGTATCAGTATCCATGAATGAATCAATATCCTCTTCTGTAATTCGCCACCATGCTTTTGTCAGAATAATATTCTTATATTCTATACGCGGTAAATAATTATAAATAAATTGTAAGTCCCCCCAATCAAAATAAAGCCCTGGTCTGATATTCTGAAAGTGCAAATCACATAGAAAATGATATACAGGCAGAGGGTTAGAAGAATAATTATGTGCATTGGTTAGGTATGGCCTAATTTCTTTACCCAATCTTTTAGAACGCAAAATGATTTTGTCATTTTTCAACGATATATATAAATCATCAATTTTTATTTGGTTCTCTTCTAGAAGGGTGGATTTTGCTAAATATGGGATTTCATACTGTCTTAATATTGGTCTTCTTATTACATTTCCTATTCTTGCCTCCGGTAAGTGAATAATTTCAGCTAAAATATAATCTGAATTTAATTCTTCTTCTTTCTCTGTGATCTTTTTAGCAAAATTCTGTATATTAGATTTTTCAGAATTGAATCTTGCTAAAAGATTGGCAGCACTACTCCCACCACCACCATTTAGATAAAGTCTTTCCTGATCGTCAACAGAAACGATTTCCGCAACGAAAGACAAAGTTTCCGAAAGATCAGTCCAGTTCTCTTCAAAATCTTTAAAATCTTCATCTAATAATTGAATTTTATTTTGATTGCATATTAAATTTTGTTGAAGTTTTCTATTTAAAACTTGTTGAAATAGATTGAGTTCTATTTTTAGTACTGATTTTTCTAAAGAAGAAACTTTCAGATCTTCAATATAGGGATGAAGTCCTTTTTGTGCAATATCTTGTCGATAACCAATACCTATTTCATTATCTAAAACATAACTTAAAGAAACCTCTTTGTCTTCGAACCTTTCATAGAAAGCATTTTTAAACTTTCTAAGATGAGTGTCTTTCTGGAATAATGTTATTTTATTTAAGAAACAAATTCCTTGTTTAAGCTCTGTCTTCCAATGAGAGGATAATACAAATTTCTCTGTAGAATATAAATCAGTCTGAAACAAATACTTCTGATCATATTCTGTATTGAATAACTTAATTAAATTTTCAACTTCTGCATATGCAGATACGGGGTTTCCGATTTTTTGATCAATATCATTGAGTTTAGACTTTATAGATTTTAGTATGTTAACTTCATCTTTTGCTCCAATTCTACCTAAAGTTATAATTACATTTTCTAAAAAATCACTTCCAGAAACATTGGGTTCTAGCTCACTTACCAAAACCTGATTATCTATTAGCTCATTAATAAAAATTATTGCTTCTTCTTCTGTGATATCGTCATTAATTAGAATATTTGAAAATTCTTGTATTGTTTTTCCTTCATTTGAGTTGTCCAACACATTTTTTAATTCCTTAGACAATTGAGCTGATGATATAATATACTCTCTTTTCCCATTAACAAATTCGTACTCTATATACCTAATTCTATTTCGTATCTGATAACTACTATTATTGGGATAAAATAGTAAATGCTTCCTTATATTTGGAACTTTTACAAAAAACTGAGACAGGCCAACTAAAAAATGCATGTCTAGTTTGGTATCTCTAACCAGATCAAACATGATATTTTTCTGATTTTCTTTAATAAGATTAGGAAGTTTCAAAATCTCTTTATTGAATTTTCCCAATCCAACTCTAGTAAATAATCCAAATGGAATTGACCTTGTACTCATCCTGCTATAATATTTTAACAGGGAGTTCTTTAACTTCTGTTGGTTTTGAGGATTATGCTCTCTTTCTGATTCAAGCCATTTACAAAGTTGCCCATGTAAGTATGGGGAAGCAAGAGAAATAGCCTCTTTAAAAACCGAATTATTATAAATTATTTCCAATTCAGCATTAGAAATTTCATCTTTATTAGCATGTTTATAAAATTCTTTATGTGAAAATAAAGGAGTACGAACAACATAATCGTCAAAAAAACGATACGGAAAATGTGACATCTATTTATTTTTACCCTTTGCTTGTTGATAGTCAGGATGCCCTAATTGCCATAAAGCAAACGAAAAAATATTTGATAAATTCATATAGCGTTGCATTACCGGAATATCACCACCATGTCCTCCTTCATAGTCAATATTTAAAAGGACAGGATTTTTTGAAGCGGTATTAGCTAACAGTTTAGCGACAAACTTACCAGACTGCCATGCTGCCACTCTAGGGTCGTTGATTCCTGCGTATACAATAGTAGCAGGATATTTTTTACCTTTTTTAATATGCTGAAACGAATCCATTTCCAGTAATCCCTTAAATTCTGTTGGATCTTTTGGATTACCATATTCTTTCATGCTTGTTTCCTGAATTCCATTATTATCAAATCTGGTGGTATTTAATACTCCTGATTCTATAATGGCAACCTTAAATAATTCAGGTCTTTCAGTAACTGCCCTTCCTATAGCAATTCCTCCAGCACTACTTCCCCAAATAGCAATTTTTTCAGGTGAAGAATATTTTTGACGTATTAAATACTCAGTACTTGCAATCAAATCTTTCCAGGTATTAGGTTTTTTTAACTTTTGACCATCTTTATGCCAATCATCTCCTTTTTCACCTCCACCTCTTACATGTGAAACTGCCATAACGCCACCTTGATTAACCCATAGCAAATAACTTTTTGCAAAAAATGGGGATGATACTGAGCCAAAAGCTCCATAACAATCTATTAGCAATGGATTATTTCCATTTCTTTTAATATTTTTATTATAAATTAGGGATAGTGGTACTTCCGCTCCATCGTAAGATTTAATAGTAATCTCTTCTACAACAATATCTTTAAACTCGGGATACACTGTAATCTGTCCAAAATTTTCTGGGTTAAAAGTATTAGTTGATAAATCATATTTAAAACGTTGTTCTTCATTAGCCCAACCAGAGCAACTAATCCAAATATCTGAAAAATTTAAACCTTTTGATTGTAAATTGATATTTCCTGAAGCAAAAGGTAATTTAATCTGAGTTTCATTGCCATCTTTTAACAAATATAGTTTAGCTTCCACACCATTTCTGGTCGTCACATAATATATACCATCTTTTGTAAGAGCATACTGCCCAATTACTTCATCTTTTTTATCAGGAACCAATATTTCAGGATCTTTGAACCTCCTAGTAGTCATATTGGTTTTACATAACTTAAAATTTGGAGAATTATATCCTGATAAAAAGTAGATGTCATTATCAGCCAACTTAATTGAGAATACTTTACTATCTTTATCATACAACTGTTGCCAACTTTTACTTCCTGTTAATAAATCTTTCTTTGGAATGAAAAAGGTTCTTCTATAATCCTCTGCATCTACTAGTATTCCAATATAATATTGATCCTCAGGATTAAAAGCCAATACTGCTGGATAGTCAGTATTACTAATTTTTAGATCAGGATTATTGATATTTGAAAAAATATTTTTTAATTCCGTTGGATTATTTCCTATTTTGTATAGTATAGACTGTGTATTCTTACGGAAATCCTTTGATTGTAAATCGACAACTGGATAATATACATAGAAAAATCCACTATTATCATCTAACCACTTAATACCTCCAATATTTGCTGGGTTCGTATTAATTATAGTTTCTGGATGTATGTAATTATTATCAACATCTATTACTATCACTTCAGATAACTCTCTTCCTCCTTGAGTTAGGGAAATAGCAATTTTACTTCCATCCCAGCTTGGACTTATTGTATTAATTACAAAATTAGGTTTCGAAGTATCTGTAGTTTTTTTTGATGAAATAAAATTAACCGGGTCATAAAGCATAATTTCATTTCCGTTAAATCCATTTCTAAAATAAACTTTATATGCTTTTTCTCCGGCATTTCTTTTTAGATAAAAGTATTTATCATTACGTGTAATTCGTAAATCTGATACAGAATATCCAACTCTCTTATCAAAATCTTCCCTTTTGTTAAAGTAATAATCTCTATTAGGTATTGAAGCTAATACAGTATTTGCATAATCCGTTTGGGATTTCATCCAGTTGATCGTAGCAGGATCTTTCAAATCTTCCAGATTTCTGTATTCATCTATAACATTAATTCCGTGATATTCATCTGTAACAACAATAGAAGGGGCTAAATTATTCGATTGAGCATTAAAAAAGAGAGTAAAAAAAACAGTAATGATAAATATTTTATTCCGCATTTTAATATAAATTATCTTGTAATTGGTCTGTTTATGTCATCATGTATAACGCTTCCATTGTCCCCATTTGCGCAACCGTCAACCTCTTGTTGATTACCACCGTATACTTTTTTAAGGTTAATAATTTTAGCCATTTTTAACTTATTTAATGACAGTTTTTTTTCATTTTGTTTTTTCTTTTTCATTGTAATTTTTCTTTTTAATTTAAGTTTTGATCAGTAAAATAAAACAATATTTTCTAGTTATAAGGAAAATAGGGCTATAAATTCATAAATTTATAGTCTAAACTATAGTGATACAAGTCTGTAAATCAGAATTTTAAATTTTATTTACCATTATATGAAATGGTATTGTTACTTTATATTTAATAAGCGATATTTTTGTAGTAAATGATGTTAGAAATTATGAAATTAAAATTTATTTTTTTATTGCTTAGTTGTTGTGCTTTATATTATTCTCAGGATAAGTTAAATAATTTAAATGGCTTTTCCTATCAAGAATTACAAAATAAATTTTACGATACTAAAACCAATGATGTTGAAGAAAAGAAAAGTATCGCTAAATATTACCTAAAAAAAGCCAAGTTTGAAAAAAAGAAAGAGCAAATTGCTGAGGGCTATGTAATGTTACATTTTGATGAAACTTTCCCGAATGCATTAAAATATCTTGATAGCTTGCAGTTTCTTACAAAAGCATCTAAAGAAAATTATTATCCCGCAAGGACTTACTTGTTAAAAGGAAATTTATATTTTAAGTATGATAATTACCAAGCCGCATTAAATAATTATATTCTTGGATTAGAATATGCAAAGAAAAAAAAGAATAAAAGGCAAATTGCAATGGCTGATCTTGGTATAGCTTACTTAAATAATTATATTGGTAAGCATGGTGAAACTGTTAAAACATTAAAATACTACTTATATAATGCTGATTATTTAAATGCAGGTGAATTAAATAGTATTAAACTTAACTTAGCTGATGCATTTATAGAAATAAATAAAACAGATTCAGCAAAAATATTAATACAGGAAGGCCTACAATTTTCTAAAAAGACTAATGACACCTTCGGATATTATCAAAATTTAGGTATGCTGGGATATTATAATTTAAAATTAAAAAAATATCAATCTGCTGTTAATAACTTATTGAATTGTCAAAAGTATTTCTTTTCGCAAAGTTATCAAAGTAAAAGGAGTCAAACATATACTCTTTTAAATCTTGGAAAATCCTATGCTGGTTTAGGAGAAAAAGAAAAAGCTATAAAAAGCTTTGCTACAATCGATTCTATCGTTAATAAAACAAATTTTATTTTCCCGGAACTTAGAGATGTATATACTTATCTAATTGATTATTATAAAGAAAATAAAGACAGAGAAAAACAATTATACTATGTAGATAGGTTTTTAAAAGTTGATAATGAGTTAGATTCTCGATTTAGATATATCTCCAGAGAATTACCCAGAAGATATGATACGCCCAAATTATTACAAGAAAAAGAAATTATTAATAGTGAATTGAAAAAAAGAAAATTCTTTTTATATGTTTCCATTTGTATCTTAATCGTGATTATTATCCTATTTATAAATTTTTACTTCAAACATAAAAAGACTGTAATTAAGTACAAACAAATTGCTCAGGATTTGATTCACTCTATTGAGAAAAAGAATCGGACATTAATCGAGACAAAAAAAACAGTATCTAATATTTCTATAGAAATTGAGAACGAATCCAAAGCCAATAAAATAATTTCAGAAGATATTGCTTCTTCAATTTTGAAGGAACTGGGAATTTTTGAAACAAAAGAACTTTTCTTAAAAAAAGGAATAACACTTAGTAGTTTAGCTAAGCAAATAAAAACAAATACTACTTATCTTTCAGATGTTATTAATACGCATAAAGGAAGAAATTTTGCTACCTATCTTAACGATTTACGGATTGATTATGCTTTAGATAGGTTAGTAAAAGATAAAAAATTTCGTTCCTATAAATTGGTTGTTATTGCGGAGGAACTTGGTTATAATAATGAGCAAGCTTTCGCTATTGCTTTTAAAAGAAAGACTGGAACGACTTTGAGTATATATATAAAAGAGATTGAAAAAACTGGAACTTTATAAATTCATATCGCACATTAAGTGCAACTGTTTAATATTAAGCTAATTACGCATTATTTATTTATAAATTTATGTCCTGAATTTATAAATCTATAGAACATATATTTTTTTTCATAAAAATTCCCACCTATGTTTGCTTCAGAAAACACAGCGTTATTTCTTGTAAGTGTACAGTGCAGAAAATAGCAACATGTTTTTAGCTGATCAGCATATTCCATAAAAGAGGAATTAAAATGTTTAAGAAAAATCATTAATTTTAAAAAAACTTAAAAATGAATTTAAAAAAATTAAATCTAGCTGAGCTTAATACCCAAGAAATGAAAAAGACAGAAGGAGGGCTTGTCCCTTGGGCTATTCCTGCTATAATTGCCGGAGGAGCAGCTTTAGCATGGGCCTTTGAAAAAGGAGAAGAATTTGGTAAATCTCTAGCAAAAAATCACTAATATTTCAAAAAATTATTAAAATATGGAAAAGTTTACAGAATTAAGTAACAAAGAAATGGCACAAATTAATGGTGGTGGACTTATACCAATGATGGTTTTTGCTTTTGGTTATGGAGCAGCATATGGATATGTTAAAGAAAAATTAGCATCAGGACAATGGTAAATTCTAAGAGTTTAAAAAATCAGGTTCTTTGGACTTTATTATTGTTAAGCGTTGTTCTTGGGTTAATTTTCATTTTTGAAAAGGGAGAAGAACTAGGTAGAGTTATAGCACAACATCATTAAAATTGTTGCAAACTTCGGTATTCAAACAGGGGGAAAGCAATTTCCTCCTGTTTTTTATTTATTCTTTTAATTACTATTGAATGCTCCCAATACTTTTTGAACTAATCATCAATATTATTTCTTATATACTCAGTTATGTTTAAAAATTCTATTTATCTGGGTATGATTTTCTTTATTCTGGTAGCCTTAGCTTTATTACCTATAATCACAGTCCCTATTTCTTCCTCATCGCGTGGTACACTACGTCCGATTGAAGAGAATACTAAACTTAACGCTGTTGTTAATGGCAGAGTTGTGAAAACTTCACTGATAAAGAATAATCAACTCATAAAACAAGGTGATACACTGCTTGTTGTTACCGCGGAACAATTAGATACCCAAAAACAATTGCAACACACTCAAAGCACAGATTATACGGCTCAGCTTAACGATCTTAATAAACTCACCAAAGGGCAATACTCAGGTCTACAGACTGGGCAATATCAAAGAGAACTCTCTGCCATGCAGGAAAAGATAGCCCAGATACAAACACAACTTTCTTTGGCTCAAAAAGACTTAGACAGAGCAACTATACTTTTCAAACAAGGTGTAGTTCCAAAAGCAGAATACGATAAAAATTATTATACTCACCAGGGACTGGTGAATCAAATAGCCAGTACAAAGGAACAACAGCTTGCCCAATGGCAGGCACAGAAACGGGAAACTGAAAGACAACTTCGCTCTTTAGGTTCTGAAATTCAAAAGATCAGTCAGGAGCAGAAGAATTATGTAATTACTGCCCCATTATCTGGTAGACTGGTTAACTTCTCAGGGATTCAGAAAGGTAATTTTCTGGTTCAGGGACAAACTATAGGGGAAATATCTCCCGAACAGTCTCTTATTGCAGAATGTTTAGTCTCACCAAAAGATATTGGATTTATTCGTGCAGGACAGAACGTGAAATTCCAGATAGATACTTACAATTACAACCAATGGGGACTTGTAGATGGGCAGGTACAGGAAATTGATCAGAACATCAAAATCAATCAGCAAACAGGAGAGGCTTTTTTTAGAGTCCTTTGTAAAATGGATAAGAATTATTTACAACTTAAAAATGGATACAAAGGTCAGATTGGAAAAGGAATGACCTTCACAGCACGTTTCCACCTTATAGACCGTACCCTTTGGCAATTATTATTTGATCGGGTTGATGACTGGTTTAATCCTAAATTAAAATAACAACAAGGGTTTTATGAAGAAAGATATACAGATTAAACAACACGATATAAAAGATTGTGGTGCAGCCTGCTTGGCATCTGTTGCTGCTCACTATGGTCTAAAGATGCCTATTGCCAAAATAAGACAGATTTGTCATACTGATACCAGAGGAACTAATGTACTGGGAATGGTTCAGGGATTGGAACAAATGGGTTTCAATGCTAAAGGGGTAAAAGGTGGAGTTGATGCTTTACCTGAAATTCCATTACCAGCCATAGCTCATATTATTGTTCAAGGGCAACTCCATCATTATGTAGTGATCTATTTAGTAAAAAAGGATAAGATTACTGTTATGGATCCTGCATTCGGGAAGATGCAGGACTATACCATTCAGGAGTTTTCAGAAATCTGGACGGGAGTTTTGATTCTTCTTGAACCCAACGAATATTTTGAGCAGAAGGATGAAAAAACAAGTCTTTACAAAAGATTCTGGAATCTTGTTCAACCTCATAAAAGTATATTAATACAAGCTTTATTAGGCGCTGTGGTTTATACCGTATTAGGATTATCAACTTCTATTTATATTGAAAAGATTACCGATTATGTACTTATAGACGGAAACAAACGACTCCTTAATCTTCTCTCCGTGGGAATGATTGTCATTCTGTTATTCCAGATCTTTATAAGCGTCATGAAAAGTGTTCTGGTCTTACAAACGGGACAGAAGATGGATAAACATCTTATATTAGGGTATTATAAACATCTTCTAAAACTTCCACAGCGTTTCTTTGATACGATGAAGGTAGGAGAAATCATATCAAGAGTAAATGATGCTGTAAAGATCAGAACTTTCATTAATGATGTAGCTATTCAGATATTTGTGAATATCTTTATTATTGTTTTCTCTTTCGCTTTAATGTTTACCTACTACTGGAAGCTGGCATTGATTACAGCTTTGGTGATTCCTTTTTACTTTCTGGTATACTGGATTACCAATAAGCTAAACAAGAAGGTAGAACGTAAACTGATGGAAGAAAGTGCAGAACTGGAATCTCATTTGGTAGAGTCTATCACATCAGTGAGAACAATTAAGCAGTTTGGAGTAGAGACTTTTGCGAATAATAAAACAGACAATGCCTTTAGCAAACTGTTAAAAACAATTTACACCTCTGTCCTCAATGCATTGTTTTCATCGAATTCATCGGAGTTCTTATCAAGAGTATTTACTATTGTATTACTTTGGGCGGGCTCAGGTTATGTAATCGACAGAGTAATTACCCCAGGAGAATTATTATCTTTTTATGCTCTAATTGGATATTTTACCAGTCCTGTAGCACAGTTGATAGGTATGAATAAAACTGTACAAAATGCATTAATTGCGGCGGATCGTCTTTTTGAAATCATGGATTTGGAAAGAGAAGAAGCTACTGATAAATTAGAATTATCCCCAGAACATATGGGTGATATACAATTCAAAGAAGTTCGCTTTAGTTATGGTAGCCGTGCTGATGTTTTTACTGGCTTTAATTGTACCATAGAAAAAGGAAAAACTACAGCTATTGTAGGAGAAAGTGGAAGTGGGAAAACAACACTAGCTTCATTACTGCAAAATCTATATCCTCTAAAAGGAGGCAAAATACTCATAGGAGACTATGATATTAATTACATCTCCAACTACACATTGAGAAGTTTAATATCAGTTGTGCCCCAACAAATTGATCTTTTCTCAGGAAATGTAATAGAAAACATTGCTTTGGGGGAAGACTTTCCTGATGTTCAGCGAATTTTAGATATTACAAAGAAGCTTGGCATACTAACTTTTGTAGAGAAACTTCCAAATGGTTTCCAGACTTATTTAGGAGAGAACGGAGCATTATTGTCAGGTGGACAAAAGCAGAGAATTGCTATAGCCAGAGCATTATATAAGAATCCTGAGATTTTAATCTTGGATGAAGCAACATCATCTCTGGATACAGAGTCAGAATTGGTAATACAAAATACGTTGAATGAATTTAGATCAAAAGGTAAAACAATGGTGGTGATTGCTCATAGATTAAGTACAATTGCTAATGCAGATACCATATTAGTAATGAAAGATGGACAAATTATAGAACAGGGCAATCATCAGGAATTAATCTCAAAAGATTCAATCTACAAGTCTATGTGGGAGAAACAAAGTGTCAGCTTAGATTAAATTGATCTTATGTTTATAATAGCTAATCCAAGACTGGATAAAGCCAATATACAACAGCGTGGGCTACTTTTTTTCACCTAAAATACTGATTGTAAACAAAGAGAAACTACTAATGAGGTACAACAGAAATATTTTGATTTTTTTAGAGTCCAATACCTTAATCATAAATACTTTGATTCTTACCTATCTGCTTTCATAACCATCCTTAAATCTCAAAAATTTCTCTGCATCCTTTGGTTTTTTCTGCATCCATTTGTTCATCAGATCAGTATTATGCTGGAGTTGCCGATAGTCTTCAACTTTATAAATAGACTGACCATCTTTTTGAATTTTATCCAGAACTTCCTGCCGTATTTCGGATTTGCTGCGAATACTTTCTGCATACCATTGCTTTGCAAAAAAAATATTTCCGGTGGTTATGAAAACTGAAAGAAGTAGTGTAGTAGTCATCCCGTAAAAGACAATTTTCACAAGTTTTGATTTTTTCTCAAACTGTTCCAATTGCATATTTGCTTTACTCGAGAGGTTCGCTTCAATACTTTTTGGAATAGAGTCCAGTAAATCCTGTATTTTTTTTGCTTCAATTACCGAGAATTCCCAAGTTTTTTCAAGAGTTTCATTCAACATTTTTAATGTCTCTTCTATTCTTTGATCCATCCGAATTATATCTTCTCGAGAGTTCTTAAGCATGATATAATGTTCTATGGTTGCTTCATTCGTTTCAATTACTTTTTTCAGTAATTCGAAACCATCCGTTGGGGCTAGGTTTTGTTGTTCCATTTTATCTAAATTTTCGTTTTTTCTTTTTTAATAGTTCGTCTTCAGACGATGAAATGAAAGTTGGCTTCAGTAATTCTTTTGCCATATCCTCAAGTTGCTTACTGACAGAAGGTGAATTTTTCCGTTCATCATTATTAAATTGAACAGCTTCTGTTGGATTGAAAGCAATCATCCTTTCGCTATTTTCTTGTAGCTTCTGTTTTATATCTTTTATTTTCAATGTATTGGTGATTTCCGAAAGTTTATACCCTGGCTTATATTCACGCTCAGTTTGATGATTAATATCTTCGAATCTCACTATTCTCATCCCTGAGATTCCCACTTTTTTGTTTTGAGAAAGTGTTACGCGATAACCTGATTTTTTCATAGTATCAATCAGTTCTTCAAAGTTTCTTGAAATTTTAAGGGAAGTCATCAATGCCTCAAACATTAGTTTTTTCTTTTCTTTACCAATTTCAATATCTGTTTTCAGATTCATTTCCTGACAGACTTCACGAACTGCTTTCCCGAAATTTTCTCCTATTCTATGAGCTTCAATCGTATTCACACCATGAGTATTCACCCTATTTACAATAAAGTGGATGTGTTTTTGTTTGGTTGAACAGTGGATGTCCAGAACCATCTGGTTATTATAACTAACTCCGATTTTTTTTAAAGCTTTCAGTGCAAGTTCCGTGAATTCGTCATTGGAAAGTTTGTCTCCAATAGATTTTTCAGGAGAAATATATCCGGTAAGTGCCCAGTTTTTTACATTTTTGTTTCTATCGGCAACGGTTTTCATTTCTTTAAATTGTAGTTCTGGATCCTGGCTTAATAAGTTATTTTGGTAAACCCGTTGAGCAGTTCCTTTATCATTACCGTTATATTCGATGGCAATTTTGGATATTCGTCTGGTAGTTGCGCTGTTATTCATTTTCAAATGTCAATTAAGTAGGTTCCTTCTTTTATTTTTCATACAGATACTGGTAAATCAGGTTGGTGACGGCTTCAATTTCATGTAAGATTTGTTTCTTATTTTCAAATTCTGAAAACCCGTGATGCCTCAATAAATTTTTAATTCTGATGAAATGATTTCCATATTGTAGCAGCACTTCATCCGTTTTAAATTCATTAATCTTCAATTCTTTTTCAGTAAGAAGCAGCCGAATATATTTTGAAATTTTCAGGTTATATTTTGATGCCTGTTTTTCTATTTCTTCAAACTCTTTTTCAGTTAATCTTACCGAAACAACTTTTGAAAACTGCCCTGAAGTTTTAGTTTTCAAACCTCCTTTTCTGCCTATAGTCTGAAAATATTTTTTTCTTTTTTCTTCTGCATCTTTCTGTTCCTGCTGTTTGGAAATTTGAAGGATGAAATCTTTCAAAAAATCATTTTCCATGTTGTTTGTATTTAATTTTTTTATGTATTTAAAAATGATAATCTGTTATTTATATTCTGGTTATTTAAAAACGTTTTTTGACGATAGGAGAAAAACCAAAAAGTTTCAATTTTACAGTAAGCGCTCACGCTTAATGTTGACATTGAGTCCTTTTTGCCCTCTACGCGCAGCATAAAAATTTGACGCAATAAATAGGCAATAAGTATCTTAGTATTTAAGCCTTGTGAGAGATAGAATTTTATCGAAAAAATCTTTTTTTTAATTTTATTTCTTCTCACCATTTCTCTTTTTTTTCTCTCCGAAAAGCTGCAATGCTCTTTCAGTTTCAATAATGATAATATTCCCATTTTGAATAATGGCTTCATCGATAATCCCAGAGCCTTTAATTCTGTTTGCCTGAGAAACTGAACAACCGAAAATTTTAGCTATTCCTTTTAAGCCATACTCATATCTCTTATCTACTTTATTTTTATGTTGAAGCTCAAAGAACTCTCCAACACTAATCTGCCAAAGTGGGGTTTGAGGATCTATGCTTTTTATACTCTTCGAATCCGCCCTTAGGCTTTCTCTTTTTGCTTTATCATTCATGTTTTTATTTTTTACAAGGCTTTTTTAAATTTATTTCTGGATTTATATTGTATAGACATTAAATACTCATTCAAATCCTTATAACCAGAGTAGAGAAGGCTATAGTCTATGGCATCAGGAAATGATACTTGTAATTCAATCTTACTTTTTAAGCCAGCAGGATCATTATCCAGGAATAAACTGATATTAGAATAACTCTTCAAATATTCTTTCGCTTTGCCTAAAAGAGCAACAGAATTCAGTACCAGTAAATCTCCTACGTATGATTTTTGCAGTTCAATAAAAGATAGCATATCCATCATGCCCTCAAAGACACTCACATTTCTATAAACCTTATTGTCTCTATTATTTTGCAGGTATTTTCTGTGATTATTCTTATCTGAATCTGTCGTATCCCTTCCATCACCTGTATTACCAATACTTAAGAATGATATGTCTTTTTTTAATACAGAACCTTTATAAAAAGGGTTACGTAATTCTATACCCCCAGAAATGTTTTCAAGCCCCAAAGCATAAAGCTGCTTGTTATTCATGCTAAAGTGTACTTCTCTTATATAAGGATATACTTTAGCACTAAGCCCTCTTTCTTTTAGATATCTTTTAAGGTTTTTATTTTCTAAATCCAGAATCTTTTGAATTTTATAGTTACTCTTTGTACAATACGACTGAGGTAATAATTCGGATTCTACTTTCCTAGTAGGATTTAGCATCGGAAGTTTATTCTCTGATAAATGGTGATCATTATTAGTTTGATAAGGAAAAGAAGAAAAAAGCTGTGCAGATGCCCACACTAAAACCTCTTTTACAGAGTAGCCATAATATTTTTTAACAAAATCTATATTATTGCCGCCAATTCCTTCTGAAAATAAGTACCAGCAGTTATAGCTTTTATTAAGCTTAAAAGAAGCCTTCGTTTCTGATGAAAAAGGATTCAAATACCATAATTCTTTTTCATTATGTTTAGTTGGAAAATGTCCAAGCTGTGCAAGGATTTCTTCCAAATCAATTAACTTTAATTGTTTGCAGGTCATAGTAATAATGTTTTGTGTTGATAATTGTGATCGGGAAATAAAGAAGTATATGATGAATACTTAATTACAGTAGAAAGGATTAACCCAAGGGGAATAGTAATCTATTTTTTGATTAACTGATGAGAAAACAATATAATCAATTGATTATAGAAGCATTATATCTTCATCAAAGGCTCATCGTTTCATCAAATTTCAATATTTTTTCTCATCAATCCTTCATCAAAATCAATAGTATAAAAGTTTGATGAGGACTTTGATGAGCTATAATTAATTGTTTTTCTTTTCGTTATCAATTAATTCATCATTTCATCAAATTTCTGAAGAATAAAATTTCTTTCTATAGTAAAATATCTTCCAATTTTATTCTGTTGGTAAAAACCACCACTATAATCAATATCGTATTTGATGTAGGCTAATGAATTGCTTTGTGGTTCTAGTTTCCAATTTTCTTTCAGGAGTTTTCTAATATCATTTACTGTCCAATATTGGTTTCTGAACATTTTCCCCAGCATACTAAATAGATCATGTGGAATACAATGAATTTCTTTATCTTCTACATTCTCGAAAAATTCATACAGTAGCTCAATAATCTTTGATTCCAGTTTGTTGTTATTTTTCCAAACAAGTTTCTGCAAAGCTTTAGTTCTTATTTCGGATTCGGTAAACCACATCCGGGTTTGTTTCTGACTGTAATAGGGCCTTTGGATCAAAAAATAAAGAAAATAAGGAATTTCCTGGATTAGATTTCGTAAAAAATCGGTATTCTCAGTTTTGATTGTTTTTACTTTGATAATCCAGAACCGAATCTCGTTTTCATCTATCTGAATGAAATTGTCTTCGTTATTGGAACACAGTATGAATTTTCCGAAAAACTCTACTTCTTCACGATCTTTTCCTTTAGCTTCCTTCTTATCTTTATCCGTTGTGGAAAGGTATTTTAATCGTTCGGTGATCTCCTTTTTGTCAAAGAAGACTTCATCAATAGCAATAAGAAGCATGGCAGTCCAATCACTATTGAATTGGCTACTAAACGAGTCTCCTTTAATATAAGTCATATTAAGTCCAAATACTGCTTTAAGCCATTTTATAAAGGTAGATTTTCCTGTTGATCGTTCTTTGCTGACTAAACACAGAATAGGAAGCATTTGCGTTGGCCTTTCAAGCAATATCTTAATGTAATCCAAGCCCAGTTCTATCTGTTCTCCGAAAATATGCTCCATAAACTTTAAAGAAAATGGAATCTTTTCTTTTATATCTTCTGGACTAATGTTTTCTTCGGTTGGCTGATAAGGGATTTCATTATAAACATTGTAGAACCCTTCTATGATCTGCCGATAGTCCAAATGTGAAGGAATACAGCAGAAACCATCATATTTTGGGATTTTTGAAACGTAGACTTTTCCGTGATCACTAATAATCGTCTCACGGTTCCAGCGTACTAATATTGAAATCTTGTCCCCAGAAATTAACGGTTTTTCTATCGTTTTATAGTAGGCTGTGCCTATTCTTAGGTAAGGAATGTTTTCAGACATTTTGATAATGGTATTATTCCGTAGAAATACGGAGGGTTAAAGAAGAATTATAGGCTTTTTATCAGCTTCTACTTTCTTCGATTTCTTCCATAGTCCAAGAGTTCCTTTTTGGAATAATAATATCTTCCGCTGAAATTATAGAATGGCAAATCTTTATTCTTTCTCCAATCAATGATAGTGGGAATAGAAATATGTAGGAATTTTGCAGCTTCAATTTGAGAGATCAAATCTTCCGGCTCTTCTTCTGCTTTCTTAACTGGTAACGTGAAATCAGTTGCTTTTTTTAGAATAATTTCAACCGCTTTTTCCAAATCTGCTTTGGAATGTGAATAGAGTTGTACTGACATTTTATTGTATTTTAATTAGTTAAATCAAAGCACAATAATACCAACTTAAATACTGATAATCAAATAGTTAAAAATATGTCAGATGAGCTCAAATGAGTTCAGATGAGTTCAATTTAAATTTTTTATTGTCCAAATTAATATCAATTAGTATCAATTACGCTCATCAACAAACTCTTGACATTAACCAATTTTAACTAAAGCATCAATATTTTAACTAAGTTTAACCTTTTTAATATAGCTAAAAAATAAAACTTGCCTATTTGGTTAAAGTTCTTTTTGTCATTTTAGCAAAAATGAGTATTAAATAATGATATCTTATACTGCAGTATACAATGAAACTATCCCCACGTTTTATCCATTTGTTCGTCTGTAAATGCTTCTGTTATTTTCATATACTTATCCAAAACCGCATCTTTTTTGATATTGGCTATTTTTTTTATCGCTTTCGGTTCCATTCCCAAGAGAAGAGAGTTGGTAATAAATGTTTTTCTAGCTGTATGGCTTGTAATAAATTTATACTTGGACTGAGTTAAAGATTTCTTTTGATTTCCTACAAACCAATGGATAGTTAATGACTGATTAATTTCTGCTTCTTCACAACAGACCTTGATATACTCATTGAATTTTTGAGAAGAAATGACGGGGAGAGGTTCATATATCGTTCCCTTGTACTTTTCCAAAATGGCCTTTGCGTATTTATTGAGCTTAATTGCATGATTCTGTGTTTTTGTCTTTTGTATTGAAAGCACGATGTGGTCTTCTGAAATATTGGCTAAATGTAATTTCGACAAATCAGAAAACCGCAATCCGGTAAAGCATCCCATACAATAGAAATCTCTTACATGAGAAAGCTTATCAGAATCAAATTCTTTTTCATATAATATCATGAGCTCTTCAAAGGTCAAATAAACAATATCAATGTCATGCTCAACAGCTTTGAACTTTTCAAATTCGCGATTCGTGTTATATCCTTTTTCGGTTGCCCAATTTAAAAATGACTTCAGAACCTTAATTACTTTAGCAAAATAGTTTTGTTTCATCTTTTTCGTTTCATAAGAATAATCTCGTAATGATTCAAAAAAGTCTCCATCAATTTTCTCAAAAGAGAGTGACATCCCATTATCTTCACAAAAGAATTCCAAATAGTTTTTTATCGTAGTTTGCCCTTTGATGGTATTGGATGCTTTTGTTAGCTTTCCCTTTGTGATATATTCATCAAAGCATTTGAAAAAATCAAATGCATTTTGTGGCATTTCATCTTTTTTTTCAAATAGTTCATTAAATTTTTCTATAGAAAAGGGGATATCTTTAGCTTTAAGGTAAAGAAAAAGCTTATTTACTTTCTCTTCTAATTCTTGTAAGTCTTGATTTATGAGTTGATAATTATTTTCTTTTTCTTTTTTTAGGTTTGGCTTTACTCTATGTCCTGTCCAATGATGCTTTAATGTAGAAAGTCCCGTGCTTTTACGTACTCTCTTACCTTCATATCTTATAACAAGCTGAATCGGTATTAAACCATTTTGATTTATTTTTTCTTTTCTTAATTCAAAAGCTATTTTCATTTGATATTAGATTTAGTTAAAGTTATTAAAGGGTGGCTAAAAAGGTGGTTTATTTTGAATTCAAAAATATTAAACTTAAAAAAATGAACAATTTGAAAATTCAATATAATCAAAATCTAATGAATACAAATGAATTAAAAACAAGAATAGTTTAGAAAGATTTAATAAGACCTCCGTCTGGGGTACAAAAAGCATTGTTAATCTTTGATTGACAATGCTTTTTTCATTTATAGCCTACTCTATATAGACTATATAGAGATCTGAAAATTAAAATCCCTATTTTTAAACTTATTTATAAAGTAAACATGAAATGAGGATTACCAGCATTGATCATATTGTATTAACGGTTGCTGACATAGAAAAGACGGTACAGTTTTATACTGAAGTTTTAGGCTTTGAATTAGTTACTTTCGGGGACAACAGAAAAGCACTCCGTTTTGGAAACCAGAAAATAAATTTACACCAGAAAGGGCACGAATTTGAACCAAAAGCCCTGCACCCTACATCTGGCTCTGCAGATATATGTTTCATTACAGAAACCAACGTAGAGGATGTTTTAAAAGAACTTCAGTCTAATAATATTCAGATCATTGAAGGCATTGTAGAACGTACTGGTGCTCTTGGAAGAATACGTTCAGTTTATTTAAGAGATCCCGACAATAATCTCATCGAACTAAGTAATTATCTCAGTTAATTAAAAATTATAAAAGGCTGCCCAATTCTCAGGCAGCCTTTACTGTATATCAAAAAAGATTATTTATTACCAACGTAATAACATTCCGTAAGCTGAGTCCTGAGACCAGCTTAGAGTTTTGTAAAAAGGAGCTAAATAGGCTTCTCCTTCAACAGGAATATAGCACGAAAGCCCTGAAAACGCTGTAATAGGTTTTCCCAGAAAATTGGGCGTATTTGCTTTGTATACTACTGTTTTTGATAAAGCATTTTTCACTGATACCAATTGCTCCTGTGGAAAATATTTATCCAGCATATCTATATAATCATAAGCAGAAATCGGAGTATTTGGATCAAGATCTAAACGCTGAACACCCGTCCTGCTAATTTTAGCAATCACATCCGGGTTATTCTGTAACAGCTTCTTTGTCTCCTGGGCCAATAATGGTAATTGCTTTGTATCTATAACAGAAAATGTTGCAGACTGTTCCAAACCTGATTTTTGGCGATAATATTCAACATAGGCTTTAGCTGTCTCCGTAAGTCCCGTTTTAACATCGGGAGTATACAGCAAACGACCAATCTGGTGATAAGGCATTCCCACACTAAGCACTTCTGTCGGAGAAGCAAGTATATAAGGTGCTACATTACGTAGCTCATAAAGCACCTCAACAGAAGCCATGGAGCATGCATCGAAAATCAGGAAATCCAGATTTGCAGGTAAAGCTGATTTCAGCTGTTGCACATCCATACTTTTGGAATTATCATCACCAAAAGAACGTGTTTTTAACTGGCCAAGATTTGCAGGCACCCAGTTGGTAGCATGAGACCAAAGTATAGCTCCATATGAATTAGCAGGAGCCAGACTTTTCATATCATCAAATATCATTTTCATTACCGCAGGATCAGAAGAATTATGATCTCCATATTTCTTCAATACCTTACTTTTAATATCAGGGCTTGTATCATGGACAATTTCATATATTTTAGGCTCCTGTCCGAAGATACGGGCATAAACGATTAATTTTCCGTCTATACCAGTAAAGCCTTCTTCCATCTGATTGAGATTTGTATAAGCATCTGATGCCAGACTGTTATTGGCAGCCATATAGACCATTACGGTACGGGTTGCCACAGCATTATTCCCCGAAGGGCTGTCATCGTCTCTTGAACAACTTGTTACAACAAGCAGTGTAAAGAAAAAATATATAATTTTGATTGTACGCATAGTTCCTGCAAAAATAATAATCTACTTTAATTCTTTTACCAAATAAATAAGGGTAGGGAAATGGTCTGAGAATCCATTTTGAAAAACATTCCCCGAAAATGTACGGAACGGATAACCTTTATAGCGGCCCTCCTGTGTAATCAGAAATTCAGGATTGAATATTTCGGATTTCCAGAATTTAAGAGACGCTTTATCTTCTCCTAACAAAGGCTCCGAAACAATAATCTGATCAAAAAGATTCCATTTTCCCTGATAGCCCAGCGAACCTATACCGCGGTCGTAATGTTGCCACATGGTATTAAAAAGGCCGCCTTTTTCTACTTCATTCTGGTATTTTTTAGCTCCCAATACTACACGAACGCTTTTATCTGTAGGATCATCATTTAGGTCACCCATAATAACAACCTTAGCTTTATCATCCGCTGCATATAAGGAGTCCACTACTTTACGCACTATCGTTGCAGCATGTTCTCTTAATTCAGAAGATTTGCCGCCATAACGGGATGGCCAGTGATTGACAAGCACGTGCAGATCTTCACCTGCTAATTCTCCTTTTACCAGAAGAATATCTCTCGTTCTATATTCCGGCATATCCTTAATATGGTAAGCAAATGTTTTTGAATCCTTTACTTTGAATAACGCAGGGTTATACAATAAAGCAACATCTACTCCACGTCGATCCGGAGAGTCGTAATGAACAATACCATAACCTGCAGATGCTAGTGCTGGTTGTGCTACAAGATCTTCGAGAACTTTTCTGTTCTCCAACTCGCACAGACCTATAAAAGCAGGACCTGTCTGACTGTACTTTTTACCCAGACGCGAAATTACTTTCGCCATATTTGCCTGCTTTTTATTGTACTTTTCAGCAGTCCATCTGTTAGGTCCTGCAGGCGTAAACTCTGTATCATTGATTGCAGGATCCGCCTCTGTATCAAAAAGATTTTCCAGATTATAAAAAGCCGCAGTGTATACCTGATACTGCTTTTGCTGAGCAGTCATCAGATTTGACTGCACAAGAAGAATCAGAAAAACTAATGCTGCTTTATACGATTTAGTCTTTATCATTGTTCTTCAGTCTACTTTGTTGGCGTTACAATAATAGGTCCGCCGGGATTACCACCATTGGAAGAACCTCCGGTTAACTCAATATTATCCAGCCTGAAACCTACTTTGTTAGCGTCTGCTGCAGAAATAAATTCAAGCGTCAGATTTGCTGCCTGAGCAATCCCCGGAATTGTTACTGTATAGAATTTACTGTTATCTCCACCTGCATTCGTCAATGGCTGATTTGGCAACGCAACAACTACTCCATTCACTTTTAACTGAATATTATTGATATTTGCGGCACTTCCTGCATCGAATAAGTTAGCTGCCAATTGGAAGCTCAGGCTCACATCACCTTTATTCTGAGTATTGATTCCTGTTACCTTAATAATAACATCTTTGGTCGCCGGAAGCCATATATGTGCTCCATTATCACCTGACACACTACGGATATCTGCTACACCGGAATCATCTGTATAAACAACAGGAGCCTTCATATCAAAGTCTTTGAACTCACTGATTTTTGGTCTGTTTCCGGACGGATATGTTCCCGTACCAAATGTTTCTTTAAAGAATGATCCTGTCTGTGGCTTTTCAGGCTCAATAGGCTTACCATCAAAATTTTTAACATCTGCTTTTGTACGCAGTGTTAGCTGCCATGTTCCGTTATAACGTCCCAACATTCCGACAATTGTACCTTTACCTATCGGAAGTATATCTTTTGCAAAATCAGAGAAATTACTTGTACGTACATCCAATGTTGTCCCGGATGCATCTTTTACCTGCTCACTTGTAATAGCATCTCCAGTCGTAAATGCATTTTTGCCTCCTTTCACAAAGTATACACCTCTTATCTCTACCAGTTTATATACCATATCACCGGTTAGTTTATTCAGTTCTACTACCTGCGGTGTTGCATTTGCTACATTTGGCCAAGAATTACGGAAAGCTTTCGCTTTGAACATTTCCCAACTGATACGGTTTGCATTAGTAGATCCCATTCCTATTTGCAGTTCGCCACCGTATTTAACCATAAACAAATCTTTCAGCTGAATATAGACTTCTTGTCCTACCTGATAGCTGGCATATATAGAATTCTGGTCTACTCCCAGATAAATACCTCCTGAAGCATCCTGTACAAAAATCTGTTTGTAAATATTTCCGGACTCATCATTCCCCGTAACAATTCCTTTGATAACAAGATTATCTTCGATTAGTTGGGGTGTTGTAATATTAGTATAACGTTGTTTTAGTTGTGCAATGGAAATATTATCCAAAGGACCTGTATACTTAGCCTCATTAAGTGGCGGTGGTGTATAATCCCGCTCGCACGATACATGAAGTACCAGCATACATATTGCAAAAAACAAATATTTTATCGTTTTCATATTCATAGCGTATTAAAATCTATAACTTACATTAAAAAAGACATTGATTCCCTGCATATAGAAATAGCGGGAAGCGAAGCGATTCGGATAGGTTACATCCAGACGCCCCTGTTCGTATCCGCCTGTACGGATATTTTTGTTATTCAAAAGGTTCATCACCGACAAGCTTAAGTTAAGAGCCTGTTTGTTTTTAAGGTACACCAGCTTTCCAATAGAAGCATCCATTGTTACAGCATCACTCAGGCGTTCCTGAGTTGTAAGCTCTTTGTAGGCATTGTAGCTGGCATCGTCATTAGGATTCACGTTTTCATAGTTAGATGCAAGCCTGCGCATTGCTGAAGCCGATATATAATTTCTTGCAACAGCATTAGCACTTAGCTCAAAAAACCAGTAATTCTGAAAATAACGCGCAGACAATACACCGGCAAATTGTGGTGTTCCGGATACATGAAGGTTTTTCATGTATACTTTTTCTTCTGCATCTACTACTTTTCCGTTCTCTGAGTTCATAATACCCGTTGGATTATTATTGTAATAATATTCCGCCATTGTACCCATAAAATCAAAGCTCCAGTTATCATTTAGTCGATACGTAGCAGCAGCTTCGATACCATGATGCACTTTGTCTACTCCTACAAGGTTATGATATACAAACGTACGCTGAGAGTCGTGATAAAAAGCCATACGCTCCAACTGGTTATAGAAATTGGTCTGGAAAAGTGAAACCCTTCCTGACAAGCGTGGCATAGAGAATACGTAGTTAATATCTGTAGCAAAAATTTTAGAACTGCTTAGACCTTTAACAACCTGTTCCGTAACCCTTGGCATAACATAAGCCCTGTCTGGTATAGGAGCTTCGGTTCCGTAACTAATGTTAGCCGTTAAGAAGTGTCTTCCGTTGAATTTGTAAGTAGCTCCTCCTTTAAACACAAAGTCAGTAAAGCTATATTTAGCACCTTTTCCGTAAGAAGTATCCGGAAAACGTCCGTTCATCATATTTCCCTGACGCTGAAAATCTGTATAAGTGAATTTTGCACCATAAAAGAAATCTAAAGCATGTGTCTGGTAACTGTTCATTACCCAGGCATTAACAGCATTAATGTCCATGTTAAAATCGTAACCAAAAATATCATCTACATATGCTTTACGGTCCGGATACAACAAGTCATTCTGCTTTGTATCATTATTTCCCGGAAAATCTCTTTCCGCAAACTTGTCTCTATCCAGTACATAGTCTGCCCCAAGCAGATCAGCTACTGTCTTATATTGATAAGATCGGGATCTACGGGCTTCTACTCCCGCTGTAAGACGCATATTATTATCGTACAATTTATTGAAAGTTGAACTGATTGTTCCTTCCAATAAGTCTGAGTGACGCTTTTCTACCATATAAAGTGCAGCGCCATTATATTTCCTTCTGTTCTCCGGATCCATATTCTGACGATACATTTCCGCCCAGTTAATCTGGGTTACATTTGGATCTTTTGATCTCCAGAGATTCTGATAATAATCGAATGTTGTTGTATCTGTTTTAGATGCATCCATACTAAAATAGGATGGCAGATATCTGTAATAATCCGGACGCGGATCCATCGCATTATACCAGTTCAGGGCTGAACCTGCATAACGTCCGTAGTGAACTAATGCTCCGGAAGTAAGGGATGTTTTCTCATCAATTTTCCATATATGTGAAAGAACTGCAGTAGGGTCATAAGCTGTTACCATACGTGAGTTTCTAACTTTTCCGTCCTGATAACCCCAGTTTGGATTGTACAGGTTATTACCCGTTAGATCATACGCTTCCTGAAAAGAAGCACCTTGCTGTCCACGTACTACAGGAGATCCATAAGTAACAAGTGACAGGGAGTGTGCACCTTTTGCCCATTGTTTTTCTATAGACAAGGCATAGGATATATTCTGATAAGATGTTCCGTCTATAAAACCTTCATCGGAATAACGCCCGCCAATAGCACCTGTAAAGGCCCATCCATTATCCATAAGCCCTGTAGAATAGCTGAACATTGTACGGGCATAATAATTTCTGTTGGTATAGGATCCTGTAACCTTTCCACCTTTCGCATAGGAACTTGCGCGCATGTTAATATTTTCTGCTCCGCCAATAGCCCCGAAAGTATAACTTCCACCATTATTATAATTAACAGCATCTCCGTTACGTGTAAGATCATTCAGTGCACCGATAGAAGCATAATTGAATACTCTGCGGTACTGATCATTTGCTACGACTCCGTTTACATAAGTTTGTTCAAATAAAGGTTCATATCCTCTTACTCTGAAACGGAAAGGAGAAAGTTTAAATCCTGCTTTGTTCAGGTAAAGATCATTTGACATAATAACTGTTGACCGGATATCCTGACCGTTAACATCCTCATCATCCCTTAGCACATCATCATTAATAACTCCTAAAATAGACTGTACATCAATTTGGTTTTCCTGTACCAAAGATATTACAGGTAATTTTTTAGATTCCCCGGTATTTATCGTTATTGTCGTTCTGTATGGTCTGATGCCTGCTGAGTTCACCACAAGCTGGTCTTCTCCGCCATCAAGATTTACAAAAACAAATCCGCCATCGGATCCGGTTGTGGTCCTTTGCTTGCTTTTTTCAAGCGAAACCACTGCTCCGATGATCGGTGTTTTACTCTTTTCATCCACCAGCGTTCCTGACAATTGCGCTTTTTGTTGCGCATAAGCCATCTGAACACAAATGGGGAGAAGAGACAATACGTATAGTTTTTTACGCATAGTAATTGTTTAAGATAAAAATACAAGGGAGTCTAAAAGAACCTTTAAGACTTTCATCAACATTGTTTTCAGATGTATCAGAAGTAATGGTTCTTTTTAACCCCCTTGCAAAAATGTTATTAATCTTCTCTAATAATGATTATTTTGTACCTACAAGTTTAATATTAAGTACTCGCATCCCAACAGTATTAGTAGATCCTGTAATGAATTCTATTGTCCCCGTTGCACTTGCCGCAGCAGAACTTAGATCTATTGTTATTGGATAGTATGTTTTATTATCAGTAGATATTGTGCTCGGAATTGTATAAGCAATTCCATTATACTTAAATGTCATTGCATTTAAGTCAAATGTTTTACCTGCTCCCGTTACATTAGATAACATGTCAAATGTTAACTTTAATTTAGTAGCTCCATTTGTATTAATTCCATCAATTTTCAAAGCAGCTCCTGTTACAGTTGTCCCATTTGCAGCAGGAAACCAAATATTATGAGCTTGAGCAACTGTACCTGCACTACGAACTGAAGCTGTACCAAATGAATCTGTAAAAGTTACATTTTGATTATCCCAACCTGTAAAGCTAGCGATAGGAGTATTACTAATTGTACCTGAACCTCCAAAAGTTTCTACGAAAATATTCTGTTCAGTTCCACCTGGACCTGGTCCAGGTCCAGGTCCAGGGTTTGTACCTCCATCCTGATCTACATTTACAGATCCTCCTGGTACAGTAGTCCAGTCAGTGATAGTACCAGCTCCTGTTACTGCTACCTGATTACCTGATGATGATGTTTGTAATGTAATGTCAAAAGTATATTTTTTGGTTGCATCAAACGTTGTACTTGCAGGTAAAGTCCATGTATATGTTCCTGAAGCTAATGTAAACACTACAGTTTTTGCAGAATAATCTCCCGGAAGTAATATAGCTTCTACAAACTGGCCTGGAGCTTTTGCTGTAGTTTTAGCTGTTACATCTTTTGGCGTAGCTGCTCCGCTTAATGTTCCTGTTGCAAGATCTAATGAAGCTGTTGTATTTACATTTTTGTAAGCAACAGATAGCCCATTAACATCTGCTACTCCGTTTCCGGCTTTAACCGTAAACTCAATTTTAGCCAATTTATGTGCAAAATTAAGATTAGCTGTTCCAGAAGTTTTGCTTAAACCAGTTGCATTGTTTGAATACAGTACATCGATAGCAGAAAGATTGGTTTGTGTAGCAACAGACACAGGTAATGTAGTACCTGACAAGTTTGTGGTATACGGATAGTAAGCAATAAAGTCTACCGATCCTGTATCAGGATAATTGATAACTTCTGATCCATCTCCGGAGAAATTACCATTCCCTTCTGTTGTATATTTTTTATTCGAAGCCAAAACATTGGATAAACCAGCGCCTTGCTTCATAAAAACACCAATAGCATCTTTACTATCCCAGGTATTGCCTGTTACACGTGTTGTAGGGGCTCCTCCGATAGAAGAAGTGAATTGAGCTTTCCCATTTCCTCCCATTTGTGGACCCTGATCACGATAGTCATCATTCTTACATGATTGCACAAGAAGTGCCAGGGCAAAAGCTGTGCTTAGCCCAAAAAGTTGATTTTTTCCCATTTTTAAAGGTTGATTGTTACTAAATTTATTATTTACGCCAGATCTGTGTATTTATCGTTCCTTTAACATCCTTACTTAATGCCGGGAAGAAAGTAAACCCTGTTTCTTCCTCCAATGCACTAACGGTTGTTGTGTACTGCATGTAATCCGAATTAGCCGGTGCTGCATTATCCATTCTGAAGCCTATGGTATAATAGCTTCCTCCTTGCTTCATGGCCAGTACTTTGTAGTAATATTTAGGCTTTGCAACCTGTTTATTACTATTATCCATTACGAAGTCAACGTTTTTATCCGTCTTTGTTGTAACCATAGCTCCTGTCACAACATATAGTGTATCGGTCTGTGCAGACCACGTTCTTATTTTGTTTTCAAGCTGCGCCCAGATCCCCTGATTCAAGGTACTGTTTTGCGGAGTCATGTTCGTATAGTAGAAAGTTGTTGCATTTTCTGCAGTACTCGCTGTACGGTCAGCACTTGGCATTTGATGCCCACGGTCTAATCCATTAGTAGGATATCCTCTAGATAAGTTTGCCTGATAAATAGGATTAATAGATGGATCATACGCCCATGCATCTGTTCTTTTAGCAGACCCTAAATAACTACTGCTTATTGGATAAGCCACCCAATATGCCAGCTTATAATTTGTATCATATAGCATTGAAAAGTTTCTTCGGCTTGGCGAGAACATTTTCAAATTATACTGCATGTTTTCTCCTGCAGTGATTACAGGTTGCTCCATATATTTAACCGTAGGAGTTGGATCTACAGTTCCATCTTTACCTAGTGTAACATCGTATTGATAGCGATAGCTTTTCTGGAAAGTAGTATTTGCTGCAAGCTGCCATGTAAATGTTTTGCCATCTGATTTTGTAAATACTATTTTTTGTTGTGCACTTATTGCTCCCGGGAACAATGTCCATTCAACAATAGTTTCATTAGAAGCATTCAGGTAGACTCTTGCCGGAATATCTTTAGTTTCTGGTTTTGGTTTTAATTCTCCGGAAGAAAGATCGAATGAAGCAGATGCAGGCATTGCCGTAAATGAAGCCTTCAATCCGTTAAGATCTGTTCCTTTTATCTTAAGTTCCAACTTAGCCATTTGTCTTTCAAATGCTAACTTTACAGGACCTTGTCCGGCCTCGGAACCCGATGCATTTTTAGAATACATAAAATCAAGAAGCTGTTGATCTTTTTGATCCGAAACATCAAGGTTCAGTGTTAATCCATTAGCACTTCTGTATGGATAATAAGCAATAAAGTCTGCTTTTACACCCGCAGTAAATTCTAAACGGTCTGATGCTTTCTTTGGAGAGAAATTTCCATTACCCGAAGTAATAAAAGACTTATTAAATCCGTTGTTTATAACAGTAGATTCATTTAGTGTGCTGCCGTTTTTATACATAAAAATACCAATGGTATCGTTCTGACTCCATTGTGTACCCTGAGCTTTCGTGTTATATCCTCCTGCTATCGAGCTCGAGAAATAAACACTCTTTTCGGTATTATCATTAGAAACAGCTTCATATTCCTTACTACAAGAATACATAGATAATACTACTCCACCCAACATACAAAGCCATCCCTTTTTAATCAGCTTTTTAAAATCACTAAATAAACTACTCATCCTATTTATAAAAAATTATCATAATTAACTCAGCGAAAATAAGCCAAAAAGAAAATATGAGTGTTAACTCTCTATTACAAATGTGTTAACAAAGAAAAAAAACACATTAATAGGCCGTTTAAGTTTATATAAATTAAAATATTCAATGATACACGAAAATAATTACATGTTTTTTACTTTTGCGCCACTGTCAGGGACTTCATCATTTTCTCTTCACAGACATATAATCCACCCATAAGTGAAAAATTTATTGAATTTTCTCATTTATAAAAATTTAATATTAATTGTCCTATCAGTGAACCTTTATAAAAGATTAGAAAATTTTAATATTAAAACATTTGCAGTAAAACGCAAGAAATTTTGTTTTTTTGCGTTAAATTTATGCTAAAATTATTCTAGCAGGCAGAAAGTCTGCTTGTTTAATTTGTATCTTTGTCAACTTAAAAATCAGAAGAAAGAAATGGGTTTATTTGATATGTTCACGCAAGAAATTGCTATTGACCTTGGGACGGCGAATACGCTGATCATCCATAATAATAAAATTGTAATCGATCAGCCTTCTATCGTTGCAATAGAGCGATCCACCGGAAAGCCAATTGCTGTCGGAGAGCAGGCTAAACATATGCAGGGAAAAACCCACGAAGATATCAAAACTGTCCGTCCGCTTAAAGATGGGGTTATTGCAGATTTCCAGGCTTCTGAACATATGATTAAGGAATTCATCAAAAAAATTCCTGGAATCAAAGGAAAACTTTTCCAACCAGCTTTACGTATTGTAATCTGTATCCCTTCTGGTATTACTGAAGTTGAAAAACGCGCTGTAAGAGATTCTGCCCAAAAAGTGAACGCTAAAGAAGTTCGTCTGATTTATGAACCAATGGCCGCTGCAATAGGAGTTGGTATTGACGTACAAAAGCCTGAAGGTAATATGATTATCGATATAGGTGGTGGTACAACCGAAATTGCAGTTGTTGCATTAGGAGGTATTGTTTGTGATAAATCTGTAAAAATAGCAGGTGATGTATTCACTAACGATATTGCATATTACCTGAGAACTCACCACAATTTGTATATCGGAGAGAGAACAGCTGAAAGAGTTAAAATTGAAGTTGGTTCTGCAGTTGAAGAACTGGATATGCCAATTGAAGATATTCCGGTACAAGGTAGAGACCTTATCACTGGTAAGCCTAAAGAAATTATGGTAGGCTACAAAGAGATTGCACGTGCATTAGACAAATCTATTATCCGCATTGAAGATGCTGTAATGGAAACGCTATCTCTTACACCTCCGGAATTGGCTGCTGATATCTATAAAACTGGTATTTATTTAGCTGGTGGTGGTGCCTTACTAAGAGGCCTAAGCGACAGAATTCACAGAAAAACAGGTTTACCTGTATTCGTAGCAGAAGACCCGCTAAGAGCTGTAGTTCGTGGTACTGGTATCGCGTTGAAGAACATGGATAAATTTAACTTCCTGATTAAGTAATTATAACCCTATATTCCCTCTGAAAATTAAATGAGCTTTCTGATAAGATTATTTTCGAAGAATGGATTCTTCGTCTTCTTTATCGTCTTGCAGATTATTGCTGTAATCTTAATTTTCAGAAAAAATTCTATGCAGCAGTCTTTTATTGCTGCACAAACTTCTGCTTTTAACTCCCGGATATCCGGATATATAGACGAAGGAACCAATTATCTGAAACTAAAACAGATAAATGAGGATCTCGTTGCCCAAAACAAGGCTCTCATGATAGAGCTTTACGGAAAGGATTATTCGGGTCCTGCAAAACTTACAAAGGTAAATGACTCTGTAAAAGGAGAACAGGTTTACACATTTGTAGATGCCGATGTTGTCTTTAACTCTATCAACAGGAGTGACAACTATTTTACGATAAACAGAGGATCTCAGCAGGGAATTGCACCAGAAATGGGTGTAATTTCACCACAAGGGATTGCCGGAATTGTAATTAATACCACCAGCAATTATTCTCTTGTGCAATCTGTACTGAGTATCCACAAAATAAGAATTAATGCCTCTCTTAAAAATTCGGGGTACTTTGGTACACTGACATGGAGAGGTGAAGATTCCAGAACAATGCATCTTTCAGATGTACCTAAATATGTTCCGCTGAAAATCGGAGATACCGTTGTTACCGATGGTAAATCTTCTATTTTCCCAAAAGGAATTATGGTTGGAAAAATTGCCGGTTATGATGTAGATCCTAAAACCGGTTTCTGGGATATCTCAGTAGAGCTGAGTGAAAAACTGGGGCAGACCCAGAAGGTATTCATCGTGAATAACCTTAAAAAAATGCCTGCAAAACAAATTCAGGATACTTTAATCAAAGTGCAGAATGGTAAGTAGAAATGTTATAACAGACCTTTTAATGATTGCATTGCTTATTGCGTTGCAGATATTTCTGTTTAACAGACTTTCAATTTCCGGCTATATCCCCGTGGTATACCCTATTTTTGTAATGTTCTACCCATTCTACCGTAATAATTATATTTATTTATTTTCAAGCTTTTTATTAGGTCTTGGTATTGATGCTTTCCTTGGAACATGGGGAATTAATGCATTTGCTACATGCCTTATAGCTTATTTCAGAACACAATTATTTCAGTCTTCTATATCCAATGAAGCTGATAGCTTTTCATTTCAGTCCATTCAGTGGACACAATTTTTGTTTTTTATATTTATCAATATTTTTATCCATCAGCTATTGGTACAATATCTTGAATTTTTTAAATTGAGCAGAATTCTGGAAGTCTTTATAAATGTTATTTTTACTACAATTATTTCATTTGTATTTATCCTCCTGTATGCCTTAATTTTTAGAATCAAACAAAAAGTGTGAAACCGTATTTCAGAATATTGGCCTTTATTAGTATTATCGCGTGTATTTTCGTTGCGCGCTTGGCCTATTTACAGTTATTTACCGACAGGTATGCTTTGAATGCTGCCAATACCTCTATTAAAATCGAATATGTAATCCCTCAGCGCGGTGTCATATTTGACAGAAATGGTAAAATTATGGTGGGCAACCAGCCTTCCTTCGAAATTTCATTCACTCAGGCACTTATGAAACCTGATTTTGACACCATTTCTTTCTGCAGCTTGGTAGGAATGAACAAAACACAGTTTATTCAACGCATAGAAGAAGTAAAAGCTGAAAAATATTATTCGAAGCTTACTCCAATGACCTTTATCAAGGATTTAGGAAGAGAGGATATTGCCAGAATTCAGGAACGTATTTTTAAATATCCTGCATTTTCAATTGTTTCAAGACCACAAAGACAATACGAAATAAATACTTCAGGAAACCTTTTAGGTTACACCAATCAGGTAAACCCTTCTTATATAAAAAGAGACTCCACCTATTATCTTCCGGGTGATATTGCCGGTATGACCGGAGTTGAAAAATCTTATGAAAAGCAACTTCGTGGTGTTAAGGGGATGAAGTATATCCAAAAAGATATCCGTCTGAGAAATATTGGTTCTTATAAAGATGGTAAACTGGATAAACAGGTTGTTCCCGGGGATGATCTAACCCTGACAATAGACTACGACCTTCAGAAGATAGCTGAAGAAATGCTGGTTAACAAGCATGGTGCTATTGTCGCTATAGATCCGAATAATGGGGAAATTCTGGTTTTAGCTTCTGGTCCGGATATCGATCCGAATCAGTTTACCGGTCCTGAGAAAAATAAAAACCTGTACAGACTACAGGTAGATACACTTTACGATAACAAACCAACTTTCGACAGATCATTACAGGCAGCATATCCTCCGGGGTCTACATTCAAATTACTTACAGCTTTGGCCGGTATGCAGATGGGTGTAATGGATGAAAAGACAGTATACCCTTGTGGCGGAGGCTTCAATTACAGAGGACTGAGAATTAAGGGACATGGTGGTGCAGATCCGTTGATTCCTGCAATACGGGTTTCCAGTAACTGTTATTTCTCCTATGCTTTTATCTCAATTATGAATAAATATCCGGGAGATCCTACCAAAGGGGTGGACGAATGGAAAAAAATAATGAATAGCTTTGGCGTTGGTGAGTTCTTAAACAATGACTTAGCCGTTGGCTCCAAAGGACGTATTCCTTCCGGAGAGTTCTATGAGAAAAGAAGCGGTACTAAAAATTGGTTCTCCGACATTACCAGAAACGGAGCTATATTCAATGGTATGGGACAGGGAGATGTACTTCTTACACCTCTACAGATGGCCAATGCAGTTGCTGCAATTGCCAATAAAGGATGGTATATAACACCACATATTGTAAAGCTTGTTAACGGAAAACCGAATCCAGATCCCCGCTTTAAGGAAAAGCATAAAACTCTTGTAGATCCTAAGCATTTTGAGCCAATTCTGAAAGGTATGGAGCAGGTGGTATTGGCGGGTACTGCGAGAAGTTTGAGATCTTCAGACTTTACACAGCTTGCCAAAACAGGTACGGCTCAGGTTCCACAAGGTAAGGATAACTCTATTTTCGTTCTGATTGCTCCTGCGGACAAACCAAAAATTGTAGTAGCAGCAGTAATGGAGCATGCCGGATTCGGTGCTACGTGGGCAGGTCCTGCCGCAACAGTGGTAGCTGAAAAATATATAACTGGTGAACTTAAACGTGAACACCTGTACAAAAAAATGATAACTTCCAGCTTTATGCCGGAGTATAAAAGACAATGGATTGCTGACCTGAAGAGAAAAGGCCTTTACGTAGAGCCAAACAAACAGGATTCTATCCAGAAAAAGAAAAAAACAGAAGATAGCCTGAAGGCATTGAGAATATCTGCGGAACAACCAAAACCGCAACAACAACAAAATAAAACTAAAAATTAGTATGAAGTGGGCCGAAGGAATTGATAAGCTGGGACTAGGACTATACTTCCTGCTTTGTATTTTCGCTATTGCAAATATCAATAGTGTAGATCCTGAATTAGGTAAGAAGCAATTGGTATTCTTTGGACTTTCTGTATTTGTTGGTATTATAATATTCTTTACCCGGAATAAGTTTTTCGAGAACATGGCCTCTATTATTTATGTTGGTGGGGTATTACTACTTATTGGTCTATTCCCTTTTGGAAAAGAAATTTTAGGACAGAAAAACTGGTATAAATTCGGGAGCTTTACCATGCAGCCCGTAGAATTTGCTAAGATTGGTACAGCACTTATGTTGGCCAACTACGTAGCCGGGCCCGATTTTAATATAAAAAATAAGAAATCCCTGTGGACAGCTCTTGCTATTATCGCCATACCTGCAGTTGTTGTTCTTGCGATTCCGGATGTAGGATCACTTTTAGTATTTGGTGCATTTTTTATCGCCTTATACCGTGAGGGACTTAGTGGGTGGCTATTTGGCTTAGGTTTCCTTTTTGCTGTGGTTTTTTTGGTATCGCTTGCCATAAATCCACTTTATGTCGTTTTAGGAATTCTTATTATTACCGGATTACTTATCTTCTTTAATTATTACAAAATCCCATGGAATATTATTTCCATTGGTTCTATTGTAGGCTCAGTGCTTATTCTGAGCGGATTGGCTATGGCTTCTCCAAAAATCCTTGAAAAGCTACCTAAACACCAAAGAGAAAGAATTGAGGTGCTTTATAAAGGTGAAAGAATGTTTCGTGATACTTCTGGTTACAACCTTTTATATTCCAAGACCGCTATTGGTTCCGGAGGACTATGGGGTAAGGGCTATAAAGAAGGTTCTGTAACTCAGGGTAAGTTTGTACCTGAGCAGCAAACCGATTATATATTCTGTACAGTAGGTGAAGAATGGGGCTTTATAGGAAGTGCTACACTTATTATTTGTTATGTTTTGTATATCGGGCGGATATATTATTTGGCAGAAAAGCAGAAAAGCACCTTTAACAGAGTTTTTGGCTACAGCTTTGCCTCTATACTCCTTTTACACTTTTGTATCAATTTAGGCATGGTTATGGGCTTATTTCCAACAGTTGGTATTCCTATGCCTTACTTCAGTTATGGTGGTAGTTCCTTACTGGCCTTCTCCATGATGACATTTATATTCTTCAAACTAAACTACGCAGACCGCAATAGTCTGGTATAAATCATTTTATTTCAAGCTTATATTACACTCCCTGACAATCGGGATTAATGACTCTTGTTTACATATGTAGTATCAGAGTTATCTGTTAGTACAGTTTTGTAAGGAATTCTAGCTGTTCCCAGCGGAATATAAAAGATTATGATATGATAATTACCTTAAGGTTAATCACGGACATAAAAGCCCTTTACGCCCAATAACATTCTTTTTTCGGCAAGAATATTATCTATAAAGATTAGAGCTTAAATACACCCTATAAAAAAACAAAGCCTTTAGAAATCTAAAGGCTTTGTTTTTGTTATTTTCATTTATTCTATAAAATACTAGTTCTCTGCAATAATTCTTTTTGCTGATCTGTATTTTCCTCTCCAATATGAATCATCCAGTGAAGATACCATTACACCTCTTGATGTAGAAGCATGGATAAACTTAATTTCACCAGAAGATGTTACTTCTTCAACAATTCCTACGTGAGAAATTCTTCCTCTTCCTGAGTGAGCAAAGAAAATAAGGTCACCCTTCTTTAAGTTTTCTTTTGCTATAGCCTCTCCTTCATGTGCCTGAGATGCAGCTACTCTTGGTAATTCTACACCTGTAGCTTCTTCATATACTGACAAAACAAAAGCAGAACAATCTATTCCGCTTCTAGTTGTACCGCCTAAACGATACGGTGTACCAAGGTAAGTATATGCCTGCTTCAGGACATTATCGATTGTATTATTTCTTTTTACTGATGCGTTTAATGCTTCTTCCATTCCCGCCTTCTCTAAGCTCGCAAATGTAGCCACAGATTTGCCTACATTTTCTTTAATTTCTTTTTTAGCTTCTGCTATTTTTTTCGGGCTTAGTTTTGCCAGTTTGGCATCGGTTTTGTATTGTACAGGACTGGAAACAACATAATTAGAAACACACGATTGTAGTGACATAGCTCCTACAATTGCTATTAAATAAAGTGAAATTCTTTTCTTCATATATATTTAATTACTGTGTTAAAATGTACTCTTTTTTTGAAAATTGCTTCACAAATTTAGACAAAGGTGTTTTTCGAGCACTGCTCAACCACCATGCACCCCGTACATTTTAACACTTTTTAACGTTTATATAGAGAGTGTTAAAAAAAAAGAAACCGCAAACTGCCTTTTTTGGCGATTTGCGGTTTCTTTTTATTAAGATTCTTTAACAAATTTATTTCAATCTGTCTATAAATACCATTGATACTAGAAATTAAAGGTATATGAAAGATTAAATGTTCTTCCTCTCCCTTTATAATAGAACAAGTCCGGAACACCGTAAGCACCATACAAAATCTGCGAACGCTTGCTCCATATGGTTTGATAATCGGTATTGAAAAGATTCTGAATACCAAGATTGAATTTACCCCAAGGCAATTGATAACCAATCATAAGATCTGCGGTATCGTATGCATCGATTACATTTCCTAAATCGTCTTTAAGTTTAAAGTTTTGTAAATGCTGGTATCTGAAGTTCCAGTTTTTAATTTGATATCCTATATATGATACCATCTTAGAAGGCGAAGCATTATAGACTTCCTGCTTGTTCCACGTTCCTTTATTATCCACTTCAGACTTTATTAAAAGTCCACTGGCTCCAAAATATACTCCGTTAGGCATATAATAAGATATTTCTGCCTCTATTCCCATATTTCTAAGCTTCAGATCATTTACAATTAACTGAAATGTTTGTTTGTCTACCGTTATGCTTTTATCAGAATTGCTTAGAAACCCTGAAACCTGTGCTTTAAAACCATTACTGTTAACACGGTAACCAACTTCATACTGATTTGTTTTAATCCCCTGTAATGGTTGCTCTTTGACATTAATACTGGATACTACATTCCAGTTTCCCGTCTTCTGATCCAACGCATAAGTTCCGGCTCCATAATACTTGGATGGGTCAGCAAGACTTACTCCTTGAGAGAAAGTTCCCCATACCTGATTCTTTTCATTAATCTTATATAAAAGTCCTGCATTGGCAAGCGTCATATTGTAATCGCTTTTCCCACCAGGAATGGCTGAAGCAGATTTACCATAGCCCATTGCTACCTGTACCTGCTGCGTTGCTCCTACAAAATCGTCTACCTCTACATTAATTCTCTGATAACGCACCCCTGCATTAAGTTGTAATTTAGGAATGATATCATATTTTACCTGCGCATATCCTGCATAACTTCTGGAATGGTTGGTTGGATACCTGCCAAGCTCGTATTGCGTTGTATTAATTAACCCACCGCTTGACATTGTTTTCTCAAGATTGTATACCGACTGGTTTGCGTCGAATTTTTCAAAATCTATATCAACCCCGTAAGTAATATTTAGTTTATTCCAGTTTTTGGAAAGCAATGCTTTTATACCTGTATAATAAGTGTTTTGTTGGGAGGACGACATATAGCTTATTGTTCCTGTTTGTAACTTCAGATTCCCCGGAAAAGGATAAAAGCCTAATTTTTCGCCTCTTGTAGCTACTTGTAAATAAAGATCCTGTCCTCCTAATATATTGTTGCCGGTATATGCTAAAGTTCCCATATAGCGCTCCGTTCCTATATTTTTATCGGAAGAGAATCCGTCTCTCATAGATAAGATTTTAGGATCACGTTTTGTAAAAGCACTAAGATTCTCTCCAAGAAAAACACTTCTGTCTCCATTGAACTTGGAATTATAATACTGTACCGATGCTGTAATCTTATGCTTGTTGTTAAACTTGTAGCCTCCTGTTGCCAGGATATCTATGGACTGATTATATTGTAAATCCGTTTGGGTGATATCAGTAATCAGCTGCTTCTGATCGGCTCCATATACACCACCATTCTGCTGATAAGCAACACCTAGTCTTCCAAATAACTTTTCGCCTTTTCCGGCGATAGACTGAGCAGCACGAAAGTCGTGATCATCTTTCCCCATAAACCCAGTACGCACTCCTAATTCAGTCTCACCACTTAATCCTTTTTTAGAAGGTGTTTTGGTAATAATATTAATAATACCACCTGTAGCATTACCTCCATAAATTGCACTTGCTCCGGACAGAACCTCAATTCTCTCGATATTAAAAGGATCTATGGCATCCAGCTGGCGGCTGATTGTTCTTATACTGTTTAGAGAAACTCCATCAATCATTACCAATGCAGAACGGCCACGCATATTTTGACCATAATTAGTTCTACCCTGCGGACCTATGTCTAAACTCGGTATAAGAATAGAAAGCATTTCTTTAATAGGAACTCCGTTCTTAGCCTGTAACTCAATTTTATCTTTTGGCACTACCCAGACTGTTCCGGGAATATCCGATATCTTAGTTGGCTTTCTGGAAGCTACAATCACAACATCATCTATATTCTTAGTATTTCCGGAATCTTTTACACTTTGTGCATATCCTGGGAAATAAGCCAATACAGCTATAGCAGGTAATATTATTTGTTTTTTCATAAACAGAACTGAATATATTTTAACTGGCAGCAAATATAGTTTTTATTAATTCTAAATTAAAACAAAATAATAGTGAAATTTATCAGGATAGCTATTCTAAGAATAAGAAACAAACCAATAACATCAGCTAATCAGATTCCGAAGCACCAAAAGCAAAATAAGAACAAAAAGATTACAGAAATACAGAGCATAAAAAAAGCACCTACATTTCTGTAAGTGCTTTATAAGAAGCTCCTCCTGCTGGGCTCGAACCAGCGACCCTCTGATTAACAGTCAGATGCTCTAACCAACTGAGCTAAGGAGGAATGTCCTTTGTTTTAAGTGGTGCAAATATACACACATTTTATATTCACTGCAAATATTTTTTTATATTTTTTTGCAATAAAACCTCTATCGATTGAAAATCAGCTTATAAATATCGCTACCGAATATAAGAATCATAAGCCCTAACAGGAATATTACTCCTATCATCTGCGCATTTTCCAATACTTTCTGTGGAACAGGTTTTCCTGTTACCATTTCCCAAAGTGTAAATAAAACATGACCTCCGTCCAATCCTGGAATAGGAATAAGGTTAAGGAATGCTAGCCATACAGAGAACATTGCTGTAAAAGACCAGAAAGCAACCCAATCAATCTGTGCAGGCATTTGCTTTATAATACCAATCGGCCCGGAAACTTTAGTATAGCCTTTTGTTTTCTGATTAAAGATAATTTTAAACTGTTTTATCTGCATTACCAGTACATCTATGGTTCTGGTAAATCCTCTCGGAATAGCCTGAAGGAATCCATATTCTTTTGTTACACTCGTTTTTTCAAAAGAAGCCATCATTGTTTTAATATCCGGCGTGAAACCTATCTTCCCTTTAGCATCTACATTTACCGGAAGTTCCAGTTTTTCACCTTTTCTATCTACTCCTATAGTAATGGTTTTGTTTTTATTCGCAGTTACCTCTCCGGAAACTTCATCAAAGAAAAGTGCAGATTTTCCATTTACAGAGATAATTCTGTCTCCTTTTAATAATCCAGCCTTTTGTGCTCCCATATTTGGTGCAACAGAATCTATAACGGCAGGAAATCTTGGAGAGAAATAAGCTTTTGCCTCATTAGATTTAATAACTTCTGCAACACCGTTCTCATTAACCGGAAAAGTTACTTCTTTTCCATTACGCAATACTGTAGCCTCATTTGCGAAAAGCATATTGATCATGGATGTTTCCATTCTTTCAGCAGGTTTTCCGTCGATTTTCAGGATTTTATCACCTGTCTCTAAGCCCATTTTTCGGCCTTCTTCGGAAACAGCTATACCATTTTCGAATTTAGCATTATCATGGTAAGTTTCTCCATTAAAGAAAGAAAGACATGAATATATTAACCAAGCTAAAAAGAAGTTAACCGTTACCCCACCCAGCATGATAATAAGACGCTGCCAAGCTGGTTTAGATCTGAACTCCCATGGTTCAGCAGGTTTCTTCAATTGTTCAGTATCCATACTCTCGTCTACCATTCCGGCAATTTTTACATAACCACCGAAAGGAAGCCAGCCTATACCATATTCTGTTTCTCCGATTTTCTTTTTTACAAGAGAAAACCAAGGGTCAAAGAACAGATAAAACTTTTCAACTTTGGTTTTGAAAAGTTTTGCCGGGATAAAGTGTCCTAATTCGTGTAGGATCACTAAGATTGAAATACTTAAAACGAATTGAAATATCTGATTAAATAACTCCATTTGTAATATTTGAAATGCAAAAATAGGAATAATATTCGAGCCTGAGGGGAAATAAAAAAGTTGCCTTAAAATAAGGCAACTATGCTATTTTTTGATGTTTATGGATTACAATGTAAACTTGAATCCAAATCCGAATCTACCTACATTAGAATCTCCACCATCTGAAAGCCAGAATGCTGGTCTCCAGTCGAATGAAAATGCAATAGGCGCCCCGTTAATCTTGTACTCTAAACCTGCCATCGGACGGATTGCAAACTGAGTATCTCCTCCTTTAACAAAACCTAAAGCCGGTCCGATACCTAAATACCAGTTAAGACCTTTTGCTCCGGAAATCCCTCTGTTATAAGAATACATTGCCTGTAGCATAGTAACGTGATTACCAAATACTACTTCTGCCTGTCCGGCATTGTTACCGTCGAAGAAGTGCTTTACAGCTGGTCCTACCAAAGTAGATCCATCTCCAAAATCTACAGAAAGCCCTAAGCTCGTTTTGTAGATCTGTGCCTTCGCCTGAGTTGCTCCAATTGCTAAGAAAACAACGGCAAATAAAGATTTCAATAAATTTTTCATAATCGTCAATAGTTTATATTTATTTGTTTTTACTTTTCGTTTTTATTATTTCAGGTTGAATACTACACCAATCCCACCTCTGTTACCTACTTCAGCAAAAGCTCCGATTGTAGGTGTAAAGAAATATCTGAATCCTATATGTGCTCCGAAATCAAATGTATCACCAAGAACACCCATTGTTATCCCTGGATAAATATCGAATTTATCCGGAAGCTCCAATACATCCTTTAGATGGTAATTAGCGCGTGCATATACAGATATCGCTGTTTTTTTATTTCCATCTACAGTTTTACCTTCAGAATAAATACCAACTCCGGCACCTAAAGAGATTGCATCAGCAATTCCGTAGTCATAAGATCCTTTAACACCAAAACCTCCTTTTCCCCATACATTCATGCCTGCCTGTATTTTTTGGTCACCTTGACCGTTCCAAGCCTGAGCACTGGCCAGCTGAATAGCAAACATTCCTATTATAGAAAACAATACCTTTTTCATAAAATAATCTTATATTCCTTTATTATCAATAACTTTACTAACGCAATTTTAATAAATTTATTCTTACTGATTATGAAAAATTTAAAAATATTGGGCTTACAGCATGATATTCAATGGAAAAATAAAGTTAAGAATTTTGAAATAATCGAAAATCTTTTACCTAAAGAGGATAAACCGGATATTTTTCTTCTCCCGGAAATGTTTGCCACAGGCTTCTGTATGGATATAGAAGAAATTGCTGATCAAAATGATGAAGTTCTGAACTGGATGACATCTTTAGCTGTAGATAATAATATTGCTGTAGGCGGAAGCGTTGCTGTAAAAGAGAATGGTAAATTCTACAATCGTTTTTATTTTATAGAAAAAAACGGAACTGTACATCATTACGATAAAAGACATCTTTTTTCCTATGCAAAAGAAGATCAGTTTTATACACCGGGAACAGAAAAAGTAGTTATAGAATATATAGGTTGGAAAATATGTTTGCAGGTCTGCTATGATCTTCGTTTTCCTGTTTTTGTAAGAAATACGGAAAATTACGATCTGATTCTGAATGTTGCCAGTTGGCCATCTACCCGAATAGACGCCTGGGACACATTGTTAAAAGCAAGAGCAATCGAAAATCAGTCTTATGTTTTTGGTCTTAATCGTGTTGGAAATGATGGTAATAAATTAGAATATAACGGTTCTTCTCATTGTTTCTTTGCAGATGGCTCAGAAATAGCACTCCTAAAGGATAATCTTATTTATGCAGAATTAGATAAAGATTTATTGACCGAATTCAGAGGTAAGTTTCCTTTTTTAGCCGATCAGGATATTTTTAGTCTTTCTGTGTAAACAAAACCTACAGACAAAACATAAACAACTATAAACCAATGTAATAAAATAAGTTATATTATTTTATCAATTAAGATATCATAATATTTTCCATTGATAAATAGACAATATTAAATTACCCTATAAAAGTGATAGATTTTTTCATTGGAATTTGTTTATAATCATTCTAAACAATACCGTTTTCTTCCCATCTGTGTTAAGAAAATTTAATATTTTTGCAACATAAATAAAATGAAATGGGACTTATTCTTAAACCGATTGATGTTGTAGACGACATTTCACAGGAAGATTTCCGCGAAAAATATCTTAAGCCACGTAAGCCAGTGGTAATAAAAAATATGGCTAAAAAATGGCCTGCTTATCAGAAGTGGACCATGGAATATATGAAAGAGGTGGTTGGTGATGTAACCGTTCCTTTATATGACAGCTCAAAAGCAGATCCTTCTGCTCCTATTAATTCATCGGCTGCAGAAATGAAATTTGGCGATTATATCGACCTTATTCAGAAGGAACCTACTGACCTCAGAATTTTCCTCTTTGATCCGATAAAATTCGCTCCGAAATTGCTGGACGATTATATCTCTCCAAAAGATTTAATGGGCGGATTTCTGGATAAATACCCAAACATGTTTTTCGGAGGTAAGGGTTCTGTAACCTTCTTACACTTCGATATCGATATGGCTCACATCTTCCATACACACTTCAACGGACGAAAGCATATTCTTCTTTTCGACTACAAATGGAAAGAGCGTTTATATCAAATTCCGTATGCAACTTATGCACTGGAAGATTATGATATCGAAAATCCGGACTTCAGCAAGTTTCCGGCACTGGATGGTGTAGAAGGAATTGAATGTTATCTGGAACATGGAGATACTTTGTTTATGCCAACAGGATGGTGGCACTGGATGAAGTATCTGGATGGTTCATTCTCTATTTCACTCCGTGCATGGGATAAAAGCTGGGGAGTAAAAGCACATTCCCTTTGGAACCTTACTGTCCAGCGCAAGTTTGATAACTTCATGAAATCACGTTATAAAAAGCGTTACATGGATTGGAAAGAAAAAAAGGCTTTTGAAAGAGCGAATATCGCACTGAAAAGAGGTCTTCCGAAATAAAAAATAAACCCGGCCTTTGCCGGGTTTATTTTATTATAATATCCTGTAAATTGGATACTGTCTGTGAGTTTTTTTCTCATAATAAGGAGAGTTTTCATATACCCAGTCCAGCTGTGCTTTGCCATCTTTTGCAAAATCTTTATCTATTTTCTTCTTAGCTTCAAAGGCAGTTCTTAGTGCTGTATCATTTTTCATGAGGTCTGTTGCTGTATCTTCAAATATATACGCAGAATAGTATTCCTTTTGTCCCAGCATGGCATCAAAGAAGTTCCAGTTAAAAAAAGAATCTAAAGCTTCAGGCTCTAATGTTTCTAATATATATTTCACGCCGGATTGCTGTGTTGGTACCACATAATCTCCCGCCAGAAACTTAATTTGTTTATTGGATTTCCCTACAACTGTTTCATAGTGAATATAATGTCCTTCGTAAGGATTCTTTACAGTCTTGAAATCATTGATTTTATAAGATTCTACTGTGGCAATACTGTCACGCTTCAATATGTTCATCTTAATATGATTTCTTTTTAGTTCCTCTATTACACGATATTCCGATTGTGGAATTACATAATACCTCGGGATACTTACAAATCCGGTTGGAGCATAGGTATTGAAGAGTTTTATCTTTTTTGTAAAAGGCTTATTACGGTCATAATACAATCTTTTCTGTCCGGAGATTCCACTTGGCTTATACCCCGCCTCAAAACCTTTAAAATCCATTGTTGAATACTTCGTAGAATCTACTTTCCAACGAATAGGATATTGTTTCCCGGCTGTATATTGTTTAAGATTTTCTTTACGAAGATCTTTTATTTTCTTATAATTCTTATCGATATTCTCAAGATTTACCAGCATGTATTTGTGGGTAGCATCTACTCTTTTATCATAGGGCTTCAGCATATGGGTTTCCACAACCGTCCCAATAGAGTTGAATAAGCTTGTATAGCCGGTAGCATAGCGTGGAGAATCTTCAAAAGCAGCAAAGCCTATTTCCGGAACATCTCCATGAATATTAACATAAGGAGTACTTTCGTATCCCAATGACTGCATTTGCTTTAGATTGTCAGCCTGAAATTCGTTGAAAAAGTAATCACCAAGTGATTTTCCAAGTCTTTCCTTATGTGTGGAAATATAGGTGAAAGTATATTGATAATCGGCTCCGTTGCTCACGTGATTATCAATAAATACATCGGGATTTAGCCATTGGTATATCTGCTGGAAACTTCTGGCATTTTTTGTATCGGCTTTTATAAAATCCCTGTTCAGATCATAGTTTCTGGCATTACCACGGAATCCATATTCTTCAGGCCCGTTCTGATTTGCTCTGGAATATGAGCCTCTGTTCAGCATTCCACTAACATTATATGCTGCAATTGCTGCTATAACAACATTCTTAGGAGCTTTTATCTTCTGCGTAGCCAGATCTCGCATCAGCATCATGGTAGCATCTATACCATCGGGTTCTCCGGGATGAATCCCGTTATTAATCATTAGAACAGTTTTGTCCTTACCCAGCTTTTCTATTTTTTCTTTAAACGGATTAAAAACAACCACATAAATTGGCTTTCCGTTATCGTCTTCTCCTTTCTGCAGGTACTGAATATTTTTGAAGTTTTTAGACAAGTCCCTGTAGAAAGTATTCATCTCATCATAAGTAACGGACTGATTGCCGTTTCCTTTTTCGTAAGGAGTCTGATATGTATTCTGTCCAAATATCAGCCCTGAAAAGCAAGACAATAAAAGAAATTTAAGCTTCATGAGTTTATTATTTTTCAAAACTTAAATTTACAACATTGTCACCATAATTTATTTACAGATCAGGGATTTCTTCCCTTTTCATCCGGATACAGATTCGGAAGTTGCTCACTTTGCCAGAAATCCTTGGTATTGATATCCATAATAGATACAGCTCCGGTAAAAGCTGCTCCGGTATCTACATTCCAGATATTAGCCTTATTCAGGGGATGAGATACTCCTAAATGGAGCGTAGGTGTATGGCCAATAAATATTTCACTGAATAAAAGCAGTCTTTTTGGATATTGTACAGAACTTTTCTCAATTCTTGTATCCAAAGCTACTGCAGTCTCCCACAATGTTCTATCCCATCTGTAATTACTGGAATGCATCTCTTTCTCGGGGCCATGCATAGAAGAATAGCCGGCATGTATAAAAAGCCGGTTCTGTTCATCAGTATAATAATTATGCATCTGGCTGAAAAATTCCAGATGCTTATCAATTTCTTCGTCAGAAAAATCAGCATAGCTTTCCATAGTTGCTACTCCTCCGTTTAGTAGCCACATTTCAGGTTTATGACCAAAGCTTAACCATTCTTCGCAATAAAGATCATGATTCCCTTTAATGAATATACACTCTTGTTTTTGTGAAAGCTCTATAAGAGCGTTGATTACTTGTGAGGATTCGCTCCATCCGTCTACATAATCTCCAAGAAAAATCAGTTTATCTTTATCTGTAACGTTTGCACGTTCCAATACCTGCTCCAGAGCCTTAAGCCCACCATGAATATCTCCTACAACTAATGTTCTGCTCATTTATTTCGAAATGTATTTTGTATTTACATAATCTGTTAACCACACCCCGTTTTCAGATTGATAAAACAGAATTCCGTCAGTATGCATTTTCCCTGTTCTAATGGTTAAGACAACAGGTTCACCATGGCGAGATCCAACCTTTACAGCGGTTTCTTTATCACTACTCAAATGTACATGCTGCCGGCTTCTCTTTTCTATTCCATTATCCAGAATTGAAGCAATATTCGCTCTGGCTGTACCATGATATAAAAATTCGGGTGGTTGTTGTGGTTTCAAAGCAAGATCGATAGCAATTGAATGCCCCTGACTAGCTCTTATTTTGGTATGGTCTTCATTGAAAGCAAAACGTTTTTTATTGTTCTTTTCAACAACTTCATTTAGCTCTTCTATCGTAAAACGAATTCTGCTTTTCGCGGACTTTATAATTAATTCATTTACATCTGCCCAGCCGTTTTCATCCAATTTTAAATTAATCGATTGTGGCTGATGCCGGAGAATAAGACTTAAAAATTTGCTTATCCTCTTTATTTCAACTTCATTCATTTTTTTGTTAATTAATTTCCGGACCATCCTACACAAAGTTAAGGAATGATCCTTGTTCTAAATCAGGAATACCTGATTTCATGATATATATTAGGTAATGAGCTCTAAAACCAGATCTATTTTAGCAATCGCTCGTATATTATTTCATTTTCTGTATCAAAACATACAAAAATGATTTTTTCTATTGTATCTGATTCCAGATTTTTAGCGATTTTAACCGCTATTTTCGCGGCCATATCTTTTGGAAACCTATATATTCCTGTACTAATATTAGGAAAAGCAAGTGTCTTAGCTCCTATTATTTCCGCTTGCTTTAATGCATTTTTATAACAGTTACCCAGCAATCTTTCACATCTTTCTCTATCACCATTCCATACGGGCCCTACGGTATGAATAACATATTTTGCAGGAAGATTACCAGCCGTTGTAACAACTGCTTCACCTGTATTACATTTTCCTTGTTTATTTCTGATCTGAATACATTCATCAAGGATTTGTTTTCCTCCAGCACGGTGGATAGCTCCATCAACTCCACCACCTCCTAATAATGAAGAATTAGCAGCATTAACTATTACATCCGCCTGAATTTTTGTGATATCTCCTTTTATAATTTCAATCGTTGTTTTCATTATATAGATTCAAATAGTTTTAACATTTTTTTATTTATGTTTTTTAATTTCATTCAAAATCATATACATATACACCAACTTTCCTATGTATTAATGTTCTGATAATTATCTGCTCTATTTTTTCCCACTCTCCACCTGCCAGGCCACAACCTATCCGTGGCATACATACAACTGCATTTAAACTCAGCGCTTCTTCAGCAAGTTTTTTCAGGCATATTTCTACAGCTTCATATCTTATAGGTGGAATTCCATTGAGGTTTTGATTAATCTTATGCTGTCCTATCATATTGGCAATCCATATATCAGATGTTGCCTGTACAAGCTGGATCTCTCCAAGATTAAAGTTTTCCCCTGATTTATACCATTCCCTATAAGATAGCTCGGGTTCTTTCCATCTTTTGGAAATAGCAACAACAAAACCTTTTCCCCACCCTCCAATGTCATTACAGATATGCGCTATTATTTTATTCCCAACCATCTCAGGTTTGGTAGCATCTCCTTTTAAATAATTAATCGTTTTCATCATTTTTAATTTAATACTAAAATGGCTTCTTCATCTGATAATCTGATCTCGGCCGTTGTTCCGCTATTAAACTGTAAGAAATCCTGTTCTATTCCATCACTAAATATAAAGCCATTATTTGGCATTAGAGATTCTATAATTAGTTTATTTCCTTTTTTAATAGCTCCGCCACAAATATCTGTTTGGGTTCTCATACTTTTGAAAGGCTCTCTTACCGCAAAATAAAGTTCATCCTCATTCAGCTTAGGGTATCTCAGCTTTTTAGATCCCAGAAGACCGTAAGCCATATTAAAAATAGAACTTAGCCAACCTGTACTACCCGTTTTAGTAGAAACAATAATTCCACTGGAAGAATGTGTTTCTTCTTTTCCGTTCAGCGTAATTTTATATCTGGCAGAACTGTGAGAAGAAATTCCGATAAACAAATCATTTACCGCCAGTAATCGTTGACCATCATTAAGAATAGCCTCTGCAAATCTCATCCTTTTGGCTTTAAAATCTCCATTCAAAACAGCCTCTACACCTTGTATAAAATCATTTACACCAAAAGGAAGCAATACACCATCATATCTTTCTTTATCGGGATTTACCGCTACAATAGGTATATTTTTAGAGTATTTAGCCACATTTGCCACCAGACCATCCTGACCAACTACCACGATTATATTTTTTTCTGAAAAAATATAAGAAGAAATGAACTCTCTCTCAACAACCTTATTTTTAATAATTTTAGAAAGACTTGTCTGTACTCTTAGAAAAGACTGATAAAACATTTCATGCTCCTCAGCATATTCCTGAAAATTTCCTCCGGAACTTTCAATATAAAACTGAGCCTGTGCTTTGGTATTAAACCTCTCGATTAATAGCTCCAATCGTGTTTTATTCTTGATGATAATGGCATATTCAGCTTTCATTTTCTTTTAGTTTTCAGTGAGTAAATTCTCTAGTAAATTTGGGCTAATATTAAGATTGCCAATTTTACCAGCATTCTCTGCAAGCTCTCTGAAGGCTAATGCAATATTGGTTCTGGCATCGTGACCTCCATTTAAAGCTGTAAGAATTTTCCAGTCAATATCTTTATATGCATTCAAAGACGTTTCCAGTATATAACCTTGTGTTTCTGCCTCTTTTCTGTCATTTTCCGTTTTTTGGTCTATAAGCTGTTTTCTCTGATTTTCAACCGCAATATCAGCAGTGATCTTCATTTCTCTAAGAATTTTATTATTCTCTTCTCTCTGAACATCAGCCTCCATCCTTTTTTCATCTATTTGCTTCTGTTTTTCTTCTATAGCAATTTCAGTATTCAGTTCAGACTCTTTAATTTTCCGTTCTTGTTCTACTGCAAAGTTCCTTCTTTCATAAATCGCTTCATCTGCCTGTTGCTGTAGTTTTTCTCTTGTTTCCGTTTCCAAAGCCCTTGCCATTTCAGGAGTTGTCTGTACCGCCAGAATATTTACACCAATAATTTCAATACCCATAGCCTGAATAGTTTCAGACACTTTTAACCCATCCAATATATTCCCTTCGATATTCTGTGCAGAACGGATTGCTTCTTTCAAGCTAAGATGATGAATAAAGGATGATGTAGAAGTCTGTGCCAGGTTAATGATTCGTTGATTCAGCTTTTCTATATCATTTTTCTTGTATACTCCAGATTCGTCCACAGTAAAATCAAGTGTATTAGAAAGCGCTTTTGGATCTGTAATTTTGTAGCTTATTTGTCCCTGAATTTTTACACTTTGATAATCCATTGTATTCTCACTAAAAATAAACGGAAGATCATTACTTCCCATAGGAATTGCAGCTATAGAGCTGTTCGGAGCAAAATAGAAGAATGATAAACCTCTTCCTTCTTTTACGATTTTTCCATTTCTAAAATGAAGTACGTAAGTCATTGAATCGAATTTAATGTGTCTGAAACCAAACATAGCTTTAAGTTTTATAATTAATATTTGCGTTGTTTGTACGCTAATTAAAGAAGATACAATTATACATCACTGGTATAAAAACAATTCTTAATTGCGTTATTCTTACACAAATATAAAAAGACATTTGATTATCAACAAAATATATTTGCGTTTATTTTACACTAATTAATTTAACTTATTGATTTACAGAAATAAAAATTACAATAGCTTTATTTCAAAATAGAATCCTTCTTCTTCAAGCTCTTTATATTTATCCTGATTGAAGGTAAATAATTTACCTGGTCTCCCACTTCCCTCTTTTTTAAAGTTATTGGTTTCATTAAGCAACCCATAACTCATCATTTTTTTCCGAAAGTTTCTCCTGTCAATCTCCTGTCCAATAATTGTTTTATAGAGGTTTTCCAGGTCCGAGAAAGGGAATTCTTCTGCCAGAAGATTAAAACCAATGGGTTGATACTGTATTTTGGTACGCAGTCTTTTTAAAGCCGTATCTATTATGCTCTTGTGACCAAAAGCCAGTGTTGGTAATTTATTAATACTAAACCATTGTGCATCCTCTGCGTCAGAATCTGCAAAAAGTTCATGATACGAAGGATTCACAAGTCCGAGATAAGCAATTGAAACAACTCTGTTTCTCGGATCTCTATCTACATTACCAAAGCTATACAATTGCTCCAGAAAATCGGGTTTTATTCCGGCTTCTTCATACAACTCTCTCTTTACAGCAGTATCCAAATCTTCATCATCAAGAACCAATCCTCCTGGCAAAGCCCATCCTCCTTTAAAGGGATCAATTTTTCTTTTAATAAGAAGAATCTGAAGATCTTCTTTATCAAAATATCCAAAAACAACTGCGTCTACTGCTACTTTAATATTCTGCATAATACAATTTGCGTTACCAATACACAAAATTATAATTTTAATTGATTTTCTCTACATTAAAATTGTAAATTCTAAAACCTTCCAATATATAGTAAATAAAAAGACCGGAGCTATGTCCGGTCTTCTCTATATTTAGTCATTAAGCTTTAATACTGCCATGAACGCTGATTGTGGTACTTCTACTCTACCAATCTGTTTCATTTTCTTTTTACCCTCTTTCTGTTTCTCCAAGAGCTTACGTTTTCTGGAGATATCACCACCATAACATTTTGCTGTTACGTCTTTTCTAAGGGCTTTAATAGTTTCTCTTGCGATAACTTTGGTACCCAATGCAGCCTGAACTGCAATATCAAACTGTTGTCTTGGGATCAATTCACGCAACTTCTCACACATTTTCTTACCAATGTGGTATGCATTACTATCGTGAATTAATGAAGATAAGGCATCCACCATATCACCATTGATCAGAATATCCATTTTTACAAGCTTAGAAGCTCTGAATCCAATTGGATGGTAATCGAATGAAGCATAACCTTTGGAAATTGATTTCAGACGGTCATAGAAGTCAAATACTACTTCTGCCAATGGCATATTGAAGATTAGTTCAACTCGCTCTGAAGTCAAGTAACTTTGATTAACGATCTCTCCTCTTTTCTCAATACATAAAGTCATTACCGAACCTACGAAATCGGATTTAGTAATGATAGATGCCTTAATATAAGGCTCTTCTACCCTGTCCATAATTGATGGGTCCATCATTTCTGAAGGGTTATTAATCAGAATAGGAACTTCAGGTTCCTTTTTAGAATACCCAAAGTAAGACACGTTCGGAACCGTAGTAATAACGTTCATGTTAAACTCTCTATCCAGACGCTCCTGAACAATTTCCATGTGTAGCATTCCAAGGAATCCGCATCGGAAACCGAAACCTAATGCTGCTGAACTTTCAGGTTCAAAAACCAGAGAAGCATCATTAAGTCTTAGCTTTTCAAGTGAGAATCTAAGTTCTTCAAAATCTTCAGAATCAATTGGATAAATACCAGCAAATACCATTGGTTTTACTTCCTCAAAACCTTCAATAGGTCCTGCTGCTGGTCTTTCAAAAGAAGTAATGGTATCTCCTACTTTTACCTCTCTTGCATCTTTAATACCGGAAACCAGATAACCAACGTCACCACACTGAATGGTTTTCTTTGGTACCTGTTTTAGTTTCAAGGTTCCTACTTCATCTGCTCCATATTCTTTACCTGTTGCAAAGAATTTGATTTTTTCATTTTTAGAAATACTTCCGTTTACAACTTTAAAGTAAGCTTCAATACCTCTGAACGGGTTATATACCGAGTCAAAGATCAATGCCTGAAGAGGCGCTTCCGGATCTCCTACAGGTGCAGGAATTCTTTCAACAATTTGCTCTAACAGGTTATGAACCCCCTCTCCTGTTTTACCTGAAACACGAAGTACGTCTTCATATTCACACCCAATAAGATTCATAATCTCATCCGTTACTTCTTCAGGGTTTGCAGAAGGAAGGTCTATTTTATTAAGAATAGGAATAATTGTAAGATCATTCTCTAGTGCCAAATAAAGGTTGGAAATGGTCTGAGCCTGAATACTCTGGGCAGCATCTACAATAAGCAATGCTCCTTCACATGCAGCGATTGAACGGGAAACTTCGTATGAAAAATCCACGTGTCCCGGAGTATCAATAAGGTTAAGGATAAACTTTTCCCCTTTATACTCATAATCCATCTGAATTGCGTGACTTTTAATAGTAATTCCACGCTCTTTTTCCAGGTCCATATCATCAAGAGTCTGCGACTGCAATTCTCTTTGTGATACAGTATTTGTATATTCTAAAAGCCTATCAGCCAAAGTACTTTTACCATGGTCGATATGGGCGATAATGCAAAAATTTCTTATATTCTTCATCGAATCTATTAGTATCTGCAAAGATATTGATTTTGAACCAAAAACCTAAAAATAAAAAACCCTGCCTAAGCAGGGTCTAACACTAAAACTACTATTAATGAAAAATGCTATTTTACAAGCGTTTATCCAATTTTTAAGAAGGATATGTTAGAGTCATTCCTCATTGACTTAGTACATTTACTTTTTCACTTCTTCCTGATGTTTTTTATCCATTATCCTCCGCCCCATTCTTTTCTCCATTTCAAACATTTTTTCAAGTTGTTTAGGAGTCAGAACCTTCAAAAAACGATCAGCGTATGTTCTTTTATTGTTTAATAGTTTCTGTGAAACATCAAACCCTGTATAAATTTTTTCTTTTGTTTCTTCTTCAGAAAGTTCCGGTTTGTTATATTTTTCCTTGAACTCCTTCATTACAAACATCTGGCTTACTTCATAATTATTGTAAACCTCTCTGAAAGCTTTTTCCTGATTTTCATTCAATCCAAGATTTTTGACAAGAATATCAACTCTTGCCTGATGATAATCGTTCATTCTTTCCTCCTTCGTTTCTGTATTTCCACCAGAAGAAAGGTTGCTTTTAATCTGAGCATGTGTTGAAGAAAACATTCCTAACAATACTAAGAAGCTTAATATTTGTGCTGTTTTTATCATTATTAATATAAGTCTAAATAAGTATCAATCTCATATTTTTTACTCTGCTCAGCCAACTCCTGAGAGCTTAGATTGCTTATTGCTTTGTCAAATTTTTTATCAACTGCATTAATAGCTTTTGGTCTGCTATATACATTTTTGGAATCTGTAAGCATTGCTTTCTTAGAGTTAGATGCAGAATTCTCCACAAAGTTAAATCCGTCGTCAGATTTTTTTTGATTTTCTGCAATTCCTTCGCCAGAACCTTCATCAGAAGGTTGTTTTTTATCATCAGAATTTTCTGCAACTTTAGGCTGTATATTCTCTGCCACTATCTCCCTGTCTACTATTTTCTCCTGTGTCTGTACAGCACTGTTATTTGTATAGTAGAATAAAATAGTTCCTACAATAAGAGCCAAAGAAGCTGCAATCCCGGACAGCATCCTCATAGGAAGTATTTTTCCCTTAGGCTTTTTGTGTTCTGCCACTCTTTCAAGGACATTACTTTGCATATCTTTGAAAAAGCCTTCAGGAACATCGTAAATATTACGGCGTTCAAGATCTTCAATATCTGTCTTTTTCATCTTTATTTATTTCCTTTTTTATTCAAATTCCTCAATATTCTGCCGCAAATACTCTGTTACTTTTTCTTTTGCGTAATGATAGTTTGTTTTTAATGTTCCAACTGACATATCCAGTATCTTAGACATTTCTTCATAAGGAAGATCGTCATAGTACTTCAGTGTGAAAACCAATCTTTGCTTTTCAGGCAGGCACTGGATTGCCTTCTGTAACATAATTTCTAATTCTTCAGCATCGTGCTTTGCATTTTCAGCAACAGCATTCTGTAAATAATACTCTGCTCCCTCATCGGTCAGCTGCATCTTTTTTATCTTATTTAGGTGTTGTAAAGCTTCATTTGTAGCGATCCGATAAAGCCATGTATACAATTGGCTTCCTCCTTTAAATTTATCAAAATTATGATAAACTTTTACAAATGTATCCTGCAACAAATCCTGAGCATCATCATGCTGAACCACTAGCCTTCTAATATGCCAGTATAATCGACTCTGATAGGCACTCATAAGCATCCGAAGTCCCTGCTCACGGGTCTCCGGAGACTTCATTTGTTCAATAATGAGCCCCTCATCGATTTTCATTCCTTTATTGGATATCAAATTCTATGAAAAGTTAAATTATTTTTTTCTTACAGATGCTTTATTTTATAAAAAAGCCCCGGTTATTGTCTAACCAAGGCCTAAAAATTCAATATAAAATTTTAATACTAATTGCATAAATTCCTACTCTGTAAGAAGTTCCGACTCCTGAATTTTATTTTGACAATTTTGTTCTCTGTTTTTTTTCAGATAAGAATTAATAATGAGAATAAGCAGAGAAACAATACCAAATGCAGCTCCTATCCATGGTGTAACAGAAATTCCTTTTGAAACAATAATCCACCCTCCTATCGAGGTTCCCAATGCAACACCAAGATTACCTGTTGAGTTTTGCAAACTGTTGGCAAACTCCAATGCATAAGAAGGTGCATTAGAGACCATATAAACAACAGCTATCATTACACATGGACCATACCAGAATCCCCAGATAGAAATAATACTAATTGTAAGTACCGGATTGGTATTGAAATTCAATAAAAAAGGAAGCACAATAGTTCCTAAAGAAAACAAGACTACTGCCGGCATCATTCTCTTGTTAAGCATTTTTCTGGCAACCCAATTAGAAGCAACTCCCATTACTCCGAATAAAAATATCATATAGCTGGTTGTTTTTTCATCCATTGCCAAACTTTTTTGAAGATATTCTGCAATATAACTGTAGGTACAGAACCAGGCAGTGATAAGAAACAAGTTAAAAGCCATACTTAGTAGAAATACGGGATCTTTAAGAATAACTAACTGTTTCTTCAATGAGATTGTTTCTTTAGGCGCCGGAACTGATGGCAGCATTTTATAAATAATAACAATAGTAAGAAGACTAATAATCGCTTGCAAAACATAGGCAGCCTGCCATTGCTGAAAAACACCTGATACATAGCCTGAAAGTGGAACTGTAACTACTGAAGCAACAGCAATCCCACTTATAACTATACCTATAAGCTCATTCTTATACTTCTCGTCTCCCAGAGCCACTGCTGCATAAATAGCTGCAGCAATACAGGTAGGTTGCAGAAAGGCGGGTAACATTCTTACAACAAGTAAAACCCCAAACGGAGGAGCCATAATCGATAAAATATCCGATAATAAAAATAAAACCATAGCGACTAACATTATCTTTTTCCGATTAAATCCGGAGGTAAGAAGTGTAATTACAGATCCGGTAACTGCTATTGTAATCGAAAAAATACTCAAAAGACTTCCGGCTTTATCTATAGAAACTCCATAATATTCTGAGATCTGAGGAAGTATACTGATAACTCCAAACTCTGTACTAATAATTCCAATTAATGTGAGGCACCCTATATAAGCTGCTTTTTTCATTCCAATTTTTTTTCAAAATTAAATTTATACGTCTAAATTTGCATATAGTACGTTAAATTGTATGCTACTGTAAAAAAAGTAAGTAATGGGGAAAATAAAAGAAACATCAACCAATAATATAAATAAACAATACATTATTGAATGCGATACACCATATGCTATCTCACAAATTGGAGGACGATGGAAGCTTCTTATTCTGTGTCAGCTAGAAGGTGGAAAAAAGCGCTTTGGGGAGCTTCATAAGGGTATTTGTAATATTACCGAAAGAATGCTAACAACACAACTTCGTGAACTGGAAAAAAGTAGTATTATAAAAAGAACTGTATATGCTGAAGTTCCGCCACGGGTGGAATATGAATATACTGAAATGGGCTTGGAGCTGGTTCCTATTTTAAAGCAATTAGGCTGTTGGGGCGCCAGAATTCGTAAAGTTACTAAAGAAGAATCTTCAGAAGATTAAGACCATATCCTAAAATCTTATACCTATATTTGTAGTATGACGACAGTAATAATAGGCTCAGGGAATGTTGCCTGGCACATGGCTAAAGCCTTTAAAGAAGCAGGAATAGATCTTATTCAGCTTTATGGAAGAAATGAAAAGGACCTAAAAAAATTATCCTCGGAAATTAATGTTGAATATTCCACTGATCAGCTAAAACAGGCAGATTTTTATCTTATCTGTACTAGTGATAAAGCTATAGCTGAAGTTTCTAAACAAATACCATATGAACAAGCTCTTGTAGCCCATACATCAGGATCATTATCACGTGATGTACTGGAAGGGCCATACCGAAAAGCTAGCTTTTATCCATTGCAGACCTTTTCTAAAAGCAGAAAATTAGACTATTCAAAAATTCCGCTTTTTGTGGATGCAGGGTGGGAGAGTGACAACATTCTGTTAACTGATCTGGCAAATAAAATCAGTACTAATGTCATGCGCATCAATCATGAACAGAGAAAACAGATGCATCTGTCAGCTGTATTTGCCTGCAACTTTGTTAACCACCTTTATGCTCAGGCCGAGGTAATCTGTAAGCAGAATGAAATTCCGTTCAATTATCTTTTACCATTAATAGAAGAAACTGCTGATAAAATAAAAACAATTTCTCCTAAAGATGCACAGACAGGCCCTGCTGCTAGAAATGATCAGAATGTAATCCGATTTCAGGAAAATCTGATTGACAATGATAATCAGCTTAATATTTATAAAATGCTTACTGAATCTATAATCAAAATGTATGAGCTATAAAGAGAATCTAAAAAATATAAAAGCGTTTGTATTCGATGTAGATGGTGTTTTTACGGATGGATCCATTATCCTTCAACCGGATGGGAGCATGAGCCGTATTATGAATGTTCTGGACGGATATGCAATTGTAAAAGCTATTAAAGAAGGTTTTGTAATCGGTATTATTACTGGCGGGAATGATCCTATGGTAAAAAACAGAATGCAGTATCTGGGAGTAACTGATATTTACATGAAATCGCATGATAAAATGGAAGACTTCGAAGATTTTGTTTCAAAATACCAGTTTCAGAACCATGAGATTTTATTTATGGGCGATGATATCCCTGATAAATATGTCATGGAAAAAGTAGGAATTGCTGCATGTCCAATTAATGCAGTTCCGGAAGTAAAAGAAATCTCTCATTATATTTCCAACATCCACGGAGGAAAAGGATGTGTCCGCGATGTTGTAGAGCAGGTGATGAAAGCCCAGAGAAAATGGCATGATGATAATACCCAAAGCATCTAATAAAGTGTGAAGTACGAAATATGAAGTTAGAGGTGTGAAACGTAAAATAAACAATTCAACGATTAACCTATTTAACTTAAAATTAGAAGTACTAAATCAGAAATAATAAGTACAAAAAATTTAATTAAAATACATGAAGATTTTATTAGCTTCACAATCCCCGAGAAGAAAAGAGCTTATTTCAGCTCTTGGCTACGATTTTAGCACTGTAAAAATAGATTGTGAGGAAATCTATCCGGAATCTTTACCGGTTACTGAAATACCCGCTTATTTGGCTGAATTAAAAGCTAAAGCTTATACTGCCATACAAAATGACGAAATCCTGGTTACTGCAGATACTATTGTGGTACAAGATGGGGAAGTACTGGGAAAACCAAAAGGAGAGGAGGGTGCAAAAGAAATGTTGAGAAAACTTTCCGGAAAAACACACCAGGTAATTACAGCTGTCCGCATTTCTTCGGGTGAAAAATTCTTTACATACACAGATATTGCTGATGTTGAAATGGATGATATTTCGGATGAGGAAATAGATTTCTATATCAAGAATTACAAGCCAATGGATAAAGCCGGAGCCTACGGAATACAGGAATGGTTAGGTATGGCTAAAATAAAGCGTATTAATGGAAGTTTTTATACTATAATGGGTCTTCCAACACATTTGGTTTATAGAGGACTGAAGGAATTCGGATTATAATTCAAAATTCTATACAGGTTTCGCTCCAAAGGAGTGGTCCTGCAATGCTTTTTGTAGTTTTGATTTTATGTTTTTAAAACGATTTGTAAAATTACAATACTCCAGCACAAAGGCAAAATTTATCAGCCTTGTTAAGGTTTGAACCTTGACAAGGCTACAAATAAATGATTTTACAATTTTGTAGTTTGGATAACACTAACTACCTGCTGATTTCTTCTTTACTCCTTGAAAATCTTTCAGATAAAAAGGCTCAAAATAAGCGATATCTTCAAAGTTTTTATTTTTTACAGCTTCTGATCCCTTGCGTACAAGATGTTGAGCAGAAGGATAGATTTCATCTTTATATTCAGCTTTTGAAAGCTGCAGTATTTCCTGAGACTTTTTTGCACCATCTCCAACAAACAAAACCTTATAATCCTGATACTCCAAAAAGCTATTCTCATCCAGAATTTTGGCTTCAGTAGGAGAAATTTCTTCCCCTTTCTGATTAAATACTTTGGTATAAACTTCCATTCTGCGGGCATCCATCATAGGAATGATATAATCATATTCACCATTGAAAAATGGTTCAGCCATTGCATCAAGAGAGTTAACAGTTACCAAAGGAATATTCAAACCAAAACAAAAACCTTTAGCTGAAGCTGCTCCGATACGCAAACCGGTATAAGAACCAGGCCCTTTGCCCAGACATACGGCTTCAATGTCTTTCAGGCTAATCTCTGCTCCTTCTAATGCCCATTCTACAAAAGTATGCAGACTTTCAGATTGTTTATAATTTTCGGAAGTCTCTTCACAAAGGCTCAACAATTTCTCATCATCAGAAATTGCTACTGAGCAGTTTTTAGAAGAAGTTTCCAGATACAAAATTTTCATGCTGCAAAGTTATAAAAAGTTAAGAGGTTATGAGAACACTGTAATCATTTCCCAATATCTATTTTCTGAAAATCTGGGTAGGAGAGGCCTGTGCAGAAGGGTAGATAGTCATATCAGCAATTGTAACATGCTTTGGAGCATTTACAACATAGGAAATAACATCTGCAATGTCTTCAGCTTTCAGCGCTTCATATCCTGCATAAACTGTTGCTGCTCTATCTTTATCACCTTTAAAACGAATTTCTGAAAATTCTGTTTCTACAGCTCCCGGAGCAAGATCAGTTATTTTAATTCCAAATTCTGTAAGCTCCAGGCGCATACCTTCACTTATAGTTTTTACTGCTTTTTTGGAGGCACAATAAACAACTCCATTTGCATAAGTCTGCAATGCTGCTACAGAACTAATGTTGATGATATGTCCGGAAGCTCTTTCTTTCATCCCGGGAATAATGCATTTAGACACATATAAAAGCCCTTTTACATTCCCATCCATCATCATATCCCAGTCAGAAACTTTACCTTCTGTAAGCGGTTCTAAACCGTGTGCATTTCCGGCATTGTTAATCAGTATGTCTACAGCTTTCCATTCTGCAGGAAGACTCGCGATGGCATTCTGTACTTCTTCATAATTTCGGACATCAAAAGTAAGTGTATATACATCTGTTTTCAGCGCCAATTCTTCTGCAAGTTCTTCAAGAACTTCTTTTCTTCTTCCGCAAAGAATAAGTCTGTAGTTTTCACCAGCAAGTCTTTTTGCTGCTGCTTTTCCTATTCCGGATGTTGCTCCGGTTATAAATGCTGTTCTCATAAATAATTGTAGCAATATAATAGCCTGACAGCGGTATATTTTCACACTGTCAGATGGTTAGTTTAATATTCAATCGATGCTTTCGAAAGCATCATCTATATATTCAAGGGTAAATTTTCCGTTTTCAGACAGGATACTGATAATATCAAATTGAACTTCTACTTCTTCATCTAAATTTTGTACAAATTCATTGGCAGCCATAATCAGTAACTTTCTCTTTTTCCGATTAACAGCTTCCTCAGGTGTGATAAAGTCGTCTGAAGTTCTGGCTTTTACTTCCACAATATGGATTATATTATCCTTCTTGGCAATAATATCTATTTCTGCTTTTTGCCAGTACCAGTTTCGGGCTAAAATCTGATAATGATTTTGCTTTAAAAAATTGACAGCAAGTTCTTCTGCCAGTTTCCCAAAATCATTATGTTCAGCCATGCATTTTATTTAAAAGTAATCTGTGCTTTATCCTTTACATTCATTTCTACTTCAGCACCTATTATCAGAGGCTGATTATCGAAAATATGTCCGTTTGATAACCCGTATGCTACCGGAAAATCATATTTATCTAATTTCTGAGCGATAATTTCATAAGCCATAGGATCAAATGAAGCCTCGTAATTCTCATTGGTTTTCTCATCACCCATACCAGTCATTCCACCAACAATTAATCCTTTTATCTTTCCAAAGATTCCGTTTAGTTCCAGATTCATCAGCATACGGTCCAATGCATAGTACTGTTCTCCAATATCTTCAATAAATAGAATTTTGTCTTTGAAATCAAAAGAATACTTTGATCCCATAACACTGTAGATCATTGCAAGATTTCCGCCTACAAGTTGGGCTTTGGTCTTACCTTTCTTATTTAAGGAGTTATTTTCAATAACATATTGAGTTTTTTTACCACTCAGAATATTAAAAATTCCTTCATAAGAAGCTTCGGAAACGCCCTGAGAAGATGTTTTGATGCTTTGTCCGTGAACAGATGCAAAACCATTTTTAAGTAAATAACTCTGCAGCACAGTAACATCAGAATATCCGATAAGATATTTTGGATTCTTTCGGTATTTTTTCAGATCTATGTTCTGTAGAAGCTGTGCACATCCATATCCGCCTCGTGTAGTCCAGATTGCTCCAAAATCACCATCTAAAGCCCATTGAAGGTCTGCTAGTCTTTCTTCGGGAGTTCCGCCGTAGTTATAACCATTACTATACTTAGAATAGACATTTGAGCCTAAAACAGGTTCGTAACCTTTGCTTTTTATAAGCTCTAATGTTTTATCCAGCTGTCCCGCTTCTATAGCGCCTGCCGGAGTTATTACCGCAATAGGATTTCCTTTTTTAATCTTATCCGGGAAAACAATTTCTTTCATTATTTTTTCTGATCTGTGTTATGGTCAAGTTTATGATATCCGCTTTCTTCTAATTTCTTATCAAACTGATTGAATTTTTTAAAACTCTGCAGGAATATAAATACACTGAAAGCAACCAGAATGAAGCCTACCAGCTTCCTGATTTTATTCGCTACTTTATCGTTTAGCTTGTTATGAAACTGTTTTGCCAAAAGAATTTTAAAGACATCAATACTGAGATAGGTAAGGATTACAAGGCCTATATATAGCAAAAATTCATCTGCGCTTGGATAATTTTTCCGTACCGAAATTACTGTTACAAGCCAAAAAAGTACTACTCCTATATTTAGAATATTGAAAAGAAAACCATTGATAAAGGTTTTAAAATAGTTCTGACTAATAAGTTTTTGCTCTCCTTCTACATGCATTTTTGTCTTCGTGAGAATCATAAAAACAGCATACATAAGGACAATGAAGGCTGTAATTCTGTAAAAACTAGGATGCCGGTCTATAATCGTTACCAGATCGTGACTGCTGTAATAAGCTGCCACAATACAGGTAATATCAGCTAATATAACACCCAGATCTAAAGCCAATGCATGTCTGGGGCCCCGTGTAAAACTAGTTTCAATCAACAGGAAAAATATAGGTCCAATGAAGACCAGACTAAGCATAATGCCCAATCCTACAGCAGATAAAATTAGTTCTAACATAAATTTTTATTGAATCAGTTTAAAATCCAGCTGCTTGGCAATTATATTCGCTTTTACAACCTTTATCTCTACTTCGTCTCCTAATTGATATGTATTTCCGTGCGTCATGCCTACAATAGCATAATTCTTTGCATCAAACATATATGAATCATCTGTAAGATCACGTAATCTTATGAGTCCTTCAGCACCATTTTCAGGGATTTCTACATAGATTCCCCAATCGGTAACACCAGAAATAACTCCTTTGAAGGTTTCTCCCACATGTTTCTCCATAAATTTAACCTGCATAAATTTGATGGAATCTCTTTCAGCATCGGCTGCCAAGCGTTCCATCTGGCTACAATGCTTGCATTTTTCTTCATATTCGGCCACATTCGGAGACTTTCCTCCGTCCAGATAATGCTGCAAAAGTCTATGTGCTATAACATCCGGATAACGACGAATAGGGGAGGTAAAATGCGAATAATATTCAAAAGCCAATCCATAGTGCCCAATATTCTCGGTAGAATAAACGGCTTTACTCATACTACGCATAGCAAGAGTTTCGATCATATTTTCTTCTCCTTTTCCTTTTACTTCAGAAAGAAGTTTATTTAGAGATTCCGAAATTTTATTCCGGTTAGAAATATTCATTTTATATCCAAAAGTATGTACAAAATCTCTTAATGAAGCTAATTTTGTAGGATCCGGATCATCGTGAATACGATAAATAAATGTATTGTTTGTTGGTTCGTTCTTTCTGGTAAGAGAAACAAACTCCGATACTTTTTTATTAGCCAGAAGCATGAATTCTTCAATCAGGTGATTAGCATCTTTACTGATTTTGAAATAAACACCGATTGGCTGACTTTCTTCATTCAGGTTGAAGCGTACTTCCGCTCTGTCAAACGCAATAGCTCCATGCTTCATACGATCCTTACGAAGAATTTTTGCTAAAGAATCCAAAAGATTTATTTCTTCTGTAAGATCTCCTTCTTTCGTCTCAATTCTTTCTTGTGCTTCTTCATAAGTGAATCTTCTGTCTGAATTAATAACTGTTCTACCAAACCATTCTTTCTGAATTTCGGCTTTGTCATTTAATTCAAAAACAGCTGAAAAGGTAAACTTATCTTCGTTGGGGCGAAGTGAACACAATTCATTGCTCAATACCTCCGGAAGCATAGGTACCACTCTGTCTACAAGATATACCGAGGTTGCTCTGTCATAAGCCTCCTGATCCAACAATGTTCCGGGTTGTACATAATAAGATACATCTGCAATATGAACTCCTACCTCAATATTACCATTTTCAAGTTTGCGAAGTGAAAGAGCATCATCAAAATCCTTTGCATCTTTAGGGTCTATTGTGAAAGTAAGTATATCACGCATATCCCAGCGTCTGGCGATTTCCTGCTCCGATAATGTTCGGTCAATCTTTTGAGCTTCTGCTTCAACTTCAGGTGGGAAATTATAGGGTAGCCCGTATTCGGCAAGTATAGAATGGATTTCTGTTTCATGGTCTCCCGGATGTCCAAGGACTTCAGTAATTTCTCCTTCAGGATTTTTACTTTTATCGTCCCAACCCAGCATTTTGACAATAACTTTGTCACCATCTTTTGCGCCGTTAAACTTAGTCTTAGGAATAAAGATATCGGTATTAATCATTTTTTTATCGAAAATAACAAAACCAAAGTCCTTGGAAGCAATGTATTGGAATGTCCCTACAAACTGAGTACGGCTTCTTTCAATAACATCTACTACTGCTCCTTCCAGTTTTTTTCCTTTAAAATGAAAAGGAACTATTGTAACTGTATCTCCCTGTAAAGCATTTTTTACATTTTTCTGATGTACAAATACATCATCACTAACGCCTTCTACTTTTACATAAGCATTACCCGATTGGTTAAAATCTATTACACCAGTAAGGGTATCACTTATTTCTATATTCAGGATATATTTACCCTTTTCAACTTCTTTTATTTTATTTTCTGACAACAGAATATGCAATGTCTGTATAACCTGCTCTCGTTGCCTTGGGTTTTTAAACTCTATGCCTTCAGCAATCTGTTTATAGTTATAGATTTTAGAAGTTTTCTTAGACATAAACCTTACAATCAATCTTCCTATATCATGTAATTTGTCATTATTTTTTTTACTTAAATTTCTCTTCTTACTCGGCATAGTATAGTGTTTAAAAATTATAAACTATAAATATAGTTTATTAACAGAATTTGATTTTATTAACTCTGTTTTGGTGTCTTCCTCCTTCAAAATTTGTCGTAAGAAAAGCATCGACCATTTGCTTTGCTAAATCTTCAGAAACAAATCTCGCAGGGATAGACATCATATTTGCATCGTTATGTTGTCTTGCTAATTCCGCTATTTCTACTTCCCAGCATAATGCGCATCTGATTCCCTGGTGTTTGTTAGCAGTAATCTGTACTCCGTTTCCACTTCCACAGATCAGAATTCCTAATTCGAATTCTCCGTTTTCAACAGCAGAAGCTGCAGGATGTACAAAATCCGGATAATCTACACTGTCAGTAGAGTAGGTTCCGAAATCCTTTACCTCGTATTTTCCATCAAGGTATTTCTTTATGATTTCTTTATATTCGAAACCAGCGTGATCTCCTGCGATAGCAATCTTTTTCATTTTCCTTTTTATTCTTTATTATTAGTATAGATACAAATTTACTCTAAATTTAATTATAAAGAACGAATTACAAAATATGTATTACAGGATACCTGTCTGCTTATAATCAAATTCGGCTCAACTTATCAACTATATATTAATATAGGTAATCCTTATAGAAACGCATCAGTAAAAGGTTTCCATAAAAACGCCAATAAAATGTGGGAAAGTATGTTAATAACTATGGAAAACTATCCGAGAACTTTATTTTCTATTTTAAGAAAAATTAACTAATGAGAATTTTTGATGAAATAAAAAAAACTTTTTTCATTTTCTTTTCAGGGATAAAACAAAGAAGTTATACCCAGAGAAAAATAGCAACTTTATCCCTATTCATAGTTATCCACAGAGTGTGGATAACATTATAACTCACTGATTTTTATATATTTTTAGTGTTAATAAAGTATTAGTTACGTTAAGATTAAATATGAGTAAAAATGAGCTTATTTTTTTTCCACAATTCCTAACACTACAACAGTATAACACATTCTTTTTTTTTCTTTTATAAAAGTTAATTGTTAAAATCTGTGAATGCATTGTTGATTTCTCGTTTGGCTTTCTTCGTTTTTTTTCGCTGAGATGTCCTACATTTGTGCAAATAAGTTTTGTATATGAAAAGCATTAATGAATTTAATTTTTCAGGAAAGAGAGCATTGATCCGTGTGGATTTTAATGTTCCCCAGAATGAAGAAGGCAAGGTTACTGATAACACCAGAATTGTAGCTGCCAAACCAACTATTGATAAAGTCCTGAATGATGGTGGATCTGTTATACTGATGACACACCTTGGAAGACCAAAAGGGCAAAAAGATCCTAAATTTTCTCTTGAAGCAATCGTTGATGAAGTTTCTTCTGTTTTAGGCAGACCGGTTAAATTTGCAAAAGATTGTATTGGTGCTATTGCTGAACAAGCTGTAGCTGAATTAAAGCCTGGAGAAGTTCTTCTTTTAGAAAATTTAAGATATTATAATGAGGAAGAGGAAGGAAATAAGGACTTTGCTGGTCAGTTGGCAAAACTTGGTGATATCTATATTAATGACGCATTTGGTACAGCTCACCGGAAGCATGCTTCTACAGCTGTTATTGCTGAATTTTTTCCGGAAAACAAAACTTTTGGTTTCTTAATGGCTCAGGAACTTGATGCTATTGATAAAGTTCTTCATAATGGAGAAAGACCAATTACTGCAATATTAGGTGGATCTAAAGTTTCTTCCAAAATCACTATTATCGAGAATATTCTTCCGGCTGTTGATAATCTTATTATTGGAGGAGGAATGGCTTTTACTTTTATCAAAGCTAAAGGAGGACATATTGGTAATTCTCTTGTAGAAGATGATAAGCAGGAACTGGCTTTGCAAATTTTAAAGAGTGCTGTAGAGAATAATGTTAAGGTTTATCTTCCGATAGATGTTGTAGCGGCTAAAGAATTCAATAATGATGCTGAATCAAAACAATTTGATGCATATGACATTCCTGAAGGATGGATGGGTCTTGATGCTGGAGAGAAAACTTCAGAGAAATTTAATGATGTTGTTCTTTCTTCTAAAACAATTTTATGGAATGGACCACTTGGAGTTTTTGAAATGCCAAATTTTGCAAACGGAACAATCAAATTAGGAGATAGTATTGCTGAAGCAACAGAACTTAATGCCTTTTCTCTAGTAGGAGGAGGAGACAGTGTTGCTTTTGCTAAACAATACGGATATGACGAAAAAGTTTCTTACGTTTCCACAGGAGGAGGAGCAATGTTAGAAAGTCTGGAAGGAAAAGAGCTTCCTGGAGTTGCTGCTATCAGAAATTAATTTCTAAAATCTATAATAGTTAAATTTCGTTTGTTTTAGAAGGAAGGATTCTATTCACAAAAATATTTTGTGTTAGCAATCTATTTCTCTAGATGTGAAAATTCCATATTTTTCTCTGTTGAGAATTTTTGGTTATGTAGTGATAAAATATTTTTAACAAAATTTCTTTTTTCGAAATTTGTTAAGAATACCCGGATCAATAAAAAAACTTGAATAAGTTATCATAGATAATTTTATTCAAAAAATATTTTGATAAAGGGGTAGGGGAGGATTGTTATAAGTCTGGAATTTGATTTTGAAAATTATAAATCTGTTCTTGAAAAAATTACGGAAGGAAAGTTTCTTTTCATTCAGTAATTGAATTTGATTGACCAGAATCCAATCCAACAATTGCTACTCGATTTTTTATTTTCTAAAAACAACTGAAGAACAACTAATTGAAAGATTATAAAAACTTATGGATTTATAAAATAGAATTTTTATATTTTCTAAGTTTTATAAAAATAAAAAGAGCAAAATATTAAATTTTGCTCTTTTTTATTCAAAATCGACCTTCAGAAATGGGTCTTATTTCTATTTTCTATATTTTTTCAATAATGTATATCAGTGAAGAAAAATCTCCGGTTTTTGATGCTTTACTGTTAGAAATTGCTCCGCGAATTCCTCCTTTAAGCCAGGAAAATGAATTTTTCTTATACTTTTCACTTATTATAGAGATATAATAAGAGTCGAGTAGGAGAGGACTAATTTTTTTTAACGACCACTTTTCATTATTGAAAATAAATTTTATTCCTTCTTTAGAAAAATGAAAAATGTGACGTGGAACATCATAAGCAGCCCAATATTCTTTGTAATACTCAGCGTCGTAACTTTTGTAATTTGGAACAGCAATTATCAACTTTCCTTTTGGCTTAATTTTTTTGTAAACTTCCTCTAAGAATTCTTCATAGTTGTCAATATGCTCAAAAACATGCCATAAGGTCATTGCATCTAAAGAATAATCTTCAATTTCAGAAAGATTATTTTTAATATTTGTTTCTCCTGTTTTTTGTTTTGCAGCGTTTCTGGCACTTTCGTTTGGTTCTATACCAAAAATTTCATAACTATTTTTTATGAAATTCAGAAATTCTCCGGCACCACATCCATAATCCAGGATCTTATTTCCTGTTTTTACTTCTGTATCTAAAATAGATTTTTTGTATTTTAAATTGAATTGTTGAAAGAATTTATAAATCTTTGTTTTTAAAGATTTATCTTCCTGGTGATGCGAAATGTACTCTTTACTTTCGTAATATTTTGACAAATTTTCAGGAACTGGAAATGTTTTTAGGATTCCTTCCGAAATTTCTTTTACTTCAAATTCTTCCTGGGTGAGGAATAAATCTTTTATTTTCATCTAAAAAATCTTCTTTATACAAACATATAGAAAAAATTAAAACAACCATAACTTATGATTGTTTTAATAGTATTTTTCGTTAATGTTTCACGTGAAACATATATAATTATCTACCAAGAAAAATAAGCAGAATATTTATATCGGCAGGGGAGACCCCGCTAATTCTTCCTGCTTGTGCAATTGTTTCCGGACGAACAGAAGATAGCTTTTGTTTGGCTTCTGCTGAAAGGCTATTTACTTTAGAATAATCAAAATTTTCAGGAATTTTTATGTTTTCAAGTCTATGCAGCTTGGCAACATTTTCCTTTTCTTTATCTATATATCCCTTATATTTTATATTGATTTCAGCCTGTTCTCTTACTTCGTCTGTATATTCTGCAGCCTTACTTTTGATTTCCTCTATAGCACAAAGTTTATTAAGATCTATGTTAGGTCTTGTCAGTATTTGTGATGCTCTAAAGCTTTGATTTACAGGGCTTGAGTTATTCTCTTCCAGAATTGGGTTTATGTCATCTACTTTTACAGATGTAGCCTTAAGAAATTCTTCCAGCTCTGAACTTTTAGCTATCTTATTTTCAACCTTTTGAAGTCTTTCATCGGAAGCTAAACCTAGTTTATGAGCTTTTTCTGTAAGTCTGATGTCTGCATTATCCTGACGGAGTAGGAGACGGTATTCGGCACGAGAAGTGAACATTCTATATGGTTCTTCTGTTCCTTTTGTAATAAGATCGTCTACTAATACACCTATATAAGCTTCGTCTCTGCTTAGTATAAATTCCTCTTTACCAAAGACTTTGTTATGGGCATTTATACCAGCAATTAAACCTTGTCCTGCAGCTTCTTCATAACCTGTAGTACCATTGATCTGACCTGCAAAATATAGGTTATCAATTAACTTGGTTTCTAAAGTATGCTTTAACTGAGTTGGTGGAAAGTAGTCATATTCAATAGCATATCCTGGTCTGAATACCTTTACATTCTCAAATCCCGGAATATGACGCATTGCTTTAATCTGTACATCTTCCGGTAGGGAAGAGCTGAAACCATTTACATATATTTCTATAGTATTCCATCCTTCAGGTTCTACAAATAATTGATGTCTGTTTCTTTCTGCAAAACGGTTAATCTTATCTTCAATACTTGGGCAGTATCTCGGCCCTATACTCTGAATTGTTCCGTTGAACATCGGAGATCTGTCAAAACCAGATCTTAGAATATCATGAACAATCTCATTAGTATAAGTAATATGACAACTTCTTTGTTCTTTTAATTTAGGAGTATCCAGATATGAAAATTTTTGAGGATTTTCATCGCCTGGTTGCTCTTCCATTTTAGAATAATCTAAGCTTCTTCCGTCTATGCGGGGTGGGGTACCGGTCTTCATTCTTCCAGCATCAAATCCTAAGCTTTCCAATTGCTCCGTAATTCCGAAAGCTCTTGGTTCACCCATTCTTCCTCCACCTAGTTGTTTGTCTCCAACATGGATTAATCCGTTTAGGAAAGTTCCGTTTGTTAGAACAATTGCTTTGGCTTTTATTTCTATTCCTAAAGAAGTAACAACACCTGCTACTTTATTATTTTCAATAATCAGACTTTTTACCATATCCTGGAAGAAATCCAGATTAGGTGTCTGCTCCAGCATTGATCTCCATTCTGATGCGAAAAGCATTCTGTCATTTTGTGTTCTTGGAGACCACATTGCAGGTCCTTTAGAAAGATTAAGCATTTTGAATTGTATTGCACTTTTATCTGATACAATCCCGGAGTATCCTCCCATTGCGTCTATCTCTCTTACGATTTGTCCTTTGGCTATACCTCCCATAGCCGGGTTGCAACTCATCTGTCCGATGGTTTGCATATTCATTGTAACCAATAAAGTTTTTGATCCTAAATTGGCTGCAGCGGCTGCAGCTTCACTACCAGCGTGACCTGCTCCGACTACTATTACATCATATATTTGATCGATCATTTTTGAAATTGTTTCACGTGAAACATTTAGTATTTTTCTATGTAATAATCCTCCTTAGATCGCATTATTTTTTGCTCTTCCTCTGTTTTGTCTTTATAACCACAAAGGTGTAAAATACCATGAGCTAAAACACGATTTAATTCTTCTTCCTGCTTTGTTTCGAGCATGGATGCATTATCTAAAACGCGCTGCAAAGATAAGAAAATATCACCGGATATTATTTTGCCTTTACAATAATCAAAAGTAATAATATCAGTATAATAATCATGATCCAAATACTGGCGATTTATCTCCAGAAGATATTCATCATCACATAAAATATAATTAATATCTCCTGGTTTTTTGCCTTCTTCCAGGATCAGTTGTTCTAACCATTTTGCTCTCTTTTCTTCATCCGAAACAGGAGCTACATTTTCATAAAAATAATTTATCATAAATTTTTGTTGACAGTTGAAAGGGGTAGGGTAGGGGTGCTTACGATTGTATAATGTTCTAAAACCAATGTCCTAAAACTACATTGAAAATTCCCTTGCCTCCCTGATTAAGTGGCTGGCTATAATTAAGCTTAATTTGTCCGAATGGAGAACTGTAACCAGCGGTAAGTCCTACAGAATTATTTCTGAAGCTTAAGAATTCTGTATTCTTAATATTCGGAAAAAGGCTCGCAGTATTATAGCTAGCAATAAGATAATAATTTTTCAATATTCGGTACTGAAAACTATTCGTTATACGAAGTACATTGTTATCTGTTTTTTGTCCAAACTGATATCCATCGAATGAAACAAAGGAACCTAAATTTTGTTCAAATATTCCACCCAATCTGTACTTGTAAAATTCCGGAACTTCTCCGAATGTTACACCCATAAATCCGGAAACTCTATAAGTAAGTCTTTCCGAAAATTTAATATTCAGTTTTACATTTCCGGAGACCTGCGCACCCTTATCTTCAAGTTGTTTGTCCTTGAATAGATCTAAAGCTTTTGCCTGGATATCTATATAAATACCTCTTGTTGGAAATTCTGTATTATCCTGCGTATCACTTTTAATAAAGATATAGGGATTGTAGTAATGGAATGTATTCTTATTGGTTCCCATTTTCTGATTGAATATATCATAACTCAATCCTCCGCCTATAGCATACCTGTCTTTCCATACAGACTGAATATAGATTTCGTTCCGGAACCAATTCCAGTTTTGATATACATTTGCATCCTGATCTTTTAAATCAAGTTTCATTCCTGAAGAAAAAATACCAAAGCCTGGAATATATCCGTTATCCATTAGATAATTGAAATAATAACGCGGCTTGTCTCCAAACACAACGTCTAAACTTGCATTGGAGTTTTTGAATAAAGCTCTTTTTGCAGTAAGGTTTGCCAATAGACCGGTTTTGAATACTTCATCATAGTGAAGTCCAAATTTCATAAATATTCGGTTCTGATCTTCAGCTACATTTAGCTTCAGAATATTTCTTCCGTTTTCATTTACAATGTCATAATTGATAAAGCTGTAATTGTTTGTCGCATATAGCTGATCAATCTTACTATTGATATTGCTATAAGTATAGCGGGAAGGGATTTTAAGGCCCATTTTACCCTTGATATAGTCTTTGTTATATATATTGTCGTTTTCTATCTCAAAACCGTCTATTTTGTATACTTCTGACAGTATTATCTTTTTGTTTATTACAACCGGAGCTTCCTTTTTTGGTAACTGCCTCAGAATACCGGAATAACGTAATGTTTCTTCATAACCTGCTTTAATGGTTTTGTCTTTTTCTTCAAAGCTGGTAACATTAACTCCAGTAAGGACAGGTTGAATATTAATATCTGTATAAGGTAATTGTTTTCTGGTTTCTTTAGAAATACCAAATGTGATAATCTGATTGAGGATAGATACAATATTATTTAGTTGGTCCCTTTTTTCAAATCCCTGGTCAAGATTTACCCCAATTACAATATCCATTCCTTTCTTTTTTAGTGGGCCGGAAGGATAGTTAATTGTTATACCGCCATCAACATAAAGACTGTCTCCGATTTTTACAGGGTCCAAAAGTCCAGGGAAAGCAGAACTAGCCATAATGGCTTGAGATAAGTCTCCTGTTTCAAGTTGCTTTACACCTCCTGTTTCAATATTGGTTGCTATACAAAAGAAGGGGATAGGAAGTTTGCTGAAATCCTGAACGGAAGAATAGTTCTGAAATAATTCTTTGAACATGGCCAGGTTTTTCTGACCTGAAGAAATACTTGAAGGTAATACTACTTTACCCTTTTGTATCGGGATTTTCAAAAGATATTTATCGACATTTTTACTGAAAAATGAGGTTTGCTGGCGTGGACTGGAACTGCTCAATACATTATAGAAATCTGTATTCAGGATAATGTTTTCGATATCTTTTCCTGTGTATCCGGTTGCATATAATCCTCCGATAATTGCACCCATGCTGGTTCCGCCAATATAATCTACTTTAACCCCCATAGAGTCCAAAACTTTCAGAACTCCTATGTGGGCAAAGCCTTTTGCACCACCACCACTTAGTGATAATCCTATCTTTGGATGCGGAGGGATAACTAAGTTTTCTTTAACCTGAGAATAGCTAAAGATGCTTATAATAACCCCAAGAAAAAGAAATAGTTTTTTCATCCCTATATTGTATTTAATTTTATCGATGAAATAGAGAAAAGTAGTACTTTATTTCATCAGTCTTTTATATATATTCTTTTTACACGTCTCGAAACTGAAGTTAGCACTTCGTAAGGAATCGTCTGACAATATTCAGCAAATTTTTCCAGACTTGGATTTCCATTAAAGATAATGACATCATCACCTTCTTCTATAGGATCATTGGCAATGTCTACCATCAGCATATCCATACATACATTTCCCTGGATAGGATAAAGCTTTCCTTTAATACCAACAAAGCCTTTTCCATTACTTATTAATCGTGGTATACCATCAGCATATCCAACAGCTATTGTGGCAATATTAGTATCATTTTCAGCTTTAAATCTTCTGTTATAACCTAGTGATTCTCCGGGGTGTAATGGAGAAATCTGAGTAATAACTGTTTTAAAACATACAGCGCTTTGTAATAAGGGCTTTATAGCTGGGTTTGTTGTATAGCCAATCATTCCGATACCAATTCTTACCATGTCAAACTGATATTCTGTATAGTTGGTAATTCCCGGTGAATTTAGACAATGTCTTAGTGGTTTATCTTCTGTTCTGGCTAATATATAGTCTGAATTATCTGTGTATAGTTTTATCTGTGCTAAAGTATATTCTCTCTCTTCCGGATCATCAGCAGAAGAAAGATGAGTGAAAATACTGGCTATTCTGAGGTTGTTTTCCTTAATTTTAAGAAGGAGTTCGTCCAGATCTTCTCTACGGAAGCCTAAACGATGCATACCTGTTTCCAATTTTATATGGATGGGGTATCTTTCATGGATTCCTTTTTTTCTTAAAGCTTTAAGAAAGAGATCTAAAACTTTGAAACTATAGATTTCCGGTTCCAACTGATAATCGATAATAGTATCATAACTATTAAGCTCCGGATTCATTACCATAATAGGTAAGGTCACCTTATTTTTTCTTAGATCAACACCTTCATCTGCATAAGCGACACCCAGGTAGTTGATATTGTGATGTTGTAAAAATTCTGCAATTTCATAACCGCCTAATCCATAAGAGTAGGCTTTTACCATTGCCATCATTTTGGTTTCAGGCTTTAAAAAGTTCCTATGAACATTGATGTTATGCAGGATGGCATTTAGATTTACTTCCAGAACCGTATCATGAGACTGAAGTTCCAATTCTTTTTTAAGAATTTCAAGTTCAAATTTACGGGCTCCTTTCAATAAAATTAATGAATTTTCAATACTGTTAAATTCTTGATCTTCAATTAATTCTTGAATGTTATCGAAAGAAAAAGTTTTAGAATTAAACAGATGGGCAAACTTTGTTATTTCTGTTCCTATCAGGTATATTTTACCTAACGAATGTTCGTTAACTAAATCTGCTACGGTATGATATAAATGTTCGGAGTGATCCTTTACATCATGTATGTCCGTAAGTACCAATACCTTTTGTGATTTATTTCCATACTGGTTTAATGTACTCAATGCTATTTTTAGAGAATCGAGATCCAGATTATAAGAGTCATTAATAATAAGGTTATCTCTTTCTCCTTTAATGCTTTCCATACGCATTTCCACAGCCTGCAAATTATTGATTTTGTCTACAATTTTTGAATGTGGAATTTTTAGAAAGCTAAGAACAGCAATAACAGCTAATGCATTGTGCAGAGTAGCCTGATCTCGATTGGTAAAAGGAATCCGAATATGACCATCTAAAACCTTGATATTAAAAGCTTCTTTTTGATCTATTGGGCTTTCAATTAAAATATCGTTTGATATATCTAATCCATAAGAAATCAGAGTTTTATTGCTATATAAATCCTGTATTTTGGTTTTTACCAAAGGATGATCACCATTATAAATGATTACTTCTGATTTTTCAAAAAGCTTTAGCTTTTCGTTCAGTAGCTGTTCCTCATTTTCAAAATATTCTGAATGTGCAGAACCAAGATGTGTGAATACTCCAATCTGAGGTGAAAACACTTCAGATTGTTTTTCCATTTCGTGAGGTTTAGAAATTCCAACCTCAAAAATTCCCAGTTCATCATCATTATTAGCCTGGAGTATAGATAAGGGAAGTCCTATCTGGGAGTTATAACTTTTTGGACTTTTTACAACTCTCATTTCATCCCACAAGCATTGATATAACCATTCTTTTACAATAGTCTTACCATTACTTCCGGTAATACCAATGGTTTTAATATTTAGATTTTGCAGATGATGATGGGCTAACTGTCTAAGAAAATTCTGCGTATCAGAAGTAATGATCCAGGTTATATCCTGCCCGGAAGATTCATATATTTCGTCGGCTATAATTACTTTTATTCCTTTCTCTATAGCTTCCTTAATGTATTTGGAACCATTATTTTTCTGAGTCTTCAGAGCAATGAAGGCATTATTTTTTGATGAAAAAATAAGCCTGCTGTCGAAAATCAATTGTTCAACAACTTCATTTTTGTTTCCGGTAATCCGGGAGTTGGTCATTGAAGCTAACTCCTGTGCAGTATATTTCATTTATTTTTCTCTTGCTTTTGCATCTCTTCCCAAAAGATACGGCGGCTAACAGCTTCATAGCTGTCTGTTTCTCCTAGCTGAACCAAATCTTTGCTGGCAGATGTTCTTAATGAATAATTGGCTAAATTTCCTGTTCTTTTACAAATGGCATGAACTTTTGTAACATATTCGGCTGTTGCCATAAGATTTGGCATAGGGCCAAAAGGGCGTCCCATAAAGTCCATATCCAATCCGGCAATCACGACTCTTGTACCACTATTAGCTAACTGATTGGCAACTTCTACAACGCTTTCATCAAAAAATTGCGCTTCATCAATACCCACAACATCACAATTGGATCCCAATAACAGAATTTCATTAGGAGTATCAACAGCTGTACTCCGGATCTTATTATCGTTATGCGAAACGATATCTTCATCGGAGTAACGAATATCAATTTTTGGTTTAAAAATTTCTACTTGCTGACCAGCCATTTCTGCTCTGCGCAGACGCCTAATTAGCTCTTCCGTTTTACCGGAAAACATTGAGCCACATATCACTTCCATCCACCCGCTTTGCTTAGAGTGGTTAATTGTATTTTCTAAAAACATTTGTTAACTTAGCACATATTATTCCACATCAAAATTACATAAAATAATGATGCAAAACTCTCATGACATTCAGGACAGGATCCTTGAAGACGTAAAAAAAATTGCCTCTGATATCGCTTCTGTTGAATCAACGGCAGGATTAATTACTAATTATCAGAAAGTTCAGGAGCTATATGAAAAAGTAGCTTTTCTGAAAATGCTGGAAGTAGAAAGTATTGATATCCATCAGAGAAAAAATGAATTGGAAGCTATGATTGAGGCTAATCCTACTCATGATAAATCTGAAGAGGCTCTTGAAAAAGAAAGAGAGGTAGAAGCTGAATTTGAAGAAGATCTTACTAAAGATGAAGCTTCCACAGAAATTGCTGAGATTACTGACGAAGAAATACCAACAGAAAAGGTAAATGCTGTTATCCCGAAAACAGAGAATATTATAGAAAATGATTATTCTGAGGAAGAAGAATATGTAAATACTTTGGAAGAAGATCAACATGAATCACCCGAAGAGATTGTTGCGGAAGAGGAACAAACTGAACCAGTTGCTGAAACTGAAGAAATCTCTGAAGAACCTAAGGAAGATGCATCAATAAACGAGACTGAAGCAGAACCTGTAATTACCGAAGAAACAATATCAGCACCATCGTCATTATCACCAGCAGCAGCAGCAGAAGAAGAAGAAGAAGAAGAAGAAGAGGGGGTGAATGAAACAGAGGCCGTAGAGGAGACTGTTTCAACTGAAGAAGAGCATACTGACGAGGAAAAAGAAGTTGCAAAAGAACCGGAATATCAGATTAAAGAATTATTTGTAAGAGAAGAGGAAGGTTCTGAACATTTGGATGAAGAAGCTGCTCATAAAGTGAAGCTGGCTTCCATTAAGGGATTGAAACCTATTTCCAGAGAAGAAATAACAAATATTACAGAAAATAATGAGGTACCTGAAAAGGTAAATGAATATGTAAATACAGAAGAAAATACTGCATTTATACCAACAAATGCCAATACCTCTGTTCAGACAGGGCAATTCAGACTGGATCTGAACGACAGAATGGCATTCCTGAAAAAATTATTCAATAACGATGAAGTAGAAATGAAATACGTATTAGAAAGATTAAATGAAGCCCGGACTTTAGATGATGCAAAAGAATATCTTAGCGATCTGTACTATGACAGAGATTGGAAGCCGGTAGACGAGTATGCGCAAAGATTATGGTCACTAGTAGAAAGCCGTTTTAGATAATGAGTGGCATATTATATTTTGTACCAACACCAGTAGGTAATCTGGAAGATATGACTTTCAGGGCAATAAAAGTTTTAAAAGAAGTCGATTATATACTTTGTGAAGATACCCGTACTTCAGGGATTCTCCTCAAACATTATGAGATATCGAAGCCGCTGAAATCTTATCATTTGCATAACGAACATCAGGCTACAGAGAAAGTTGTTCAGGATCTTAAAAATGGGCAGAATATTGCCATTATTACTGATGCCGGGACTCCCGGAATATCGGATCCTGGTTATCTTCTGGCAAAAGCAGGGCGGGATAATGATATTGAAATGATCTGTCTTCCCGGAGCAACGGCTTTTGTTCCTGCATTAGTTGTTTCAGGACTTCCTAATCATGACTTCTATTTCGCTGGATTTTTGCCACAGAAAAAAGGGCGTCAGACCAAACTAAAACAACTGGCTGAAGAGAAAAAAACAATTGTTCTTTATGAAAGCCCGCATAAGATTAATACCACACTGGAACAGATAAAAGAGTTCTTTGGAGAACAAACACAAGTAAGTCTAAGCCGTGAAATTTCCAAAAAATTTGAGGAGACTAAGCGCGGAAATATTGATGAATTAATAGAGTTTTCTAAAAGTAAAACGCTAAAAGGAGAAATTGTTCTTATTGTAAATAATTCGATGTAAATGTGAGAAAGAATTTATCTTTTATTTCAGCATTCTTCTGGTTGATGGGATTTTCCCAAAGCGATCTGAAGCTGCAATATGATTTAAGAGATAAGTTAAAACTCGATATTGACCGATTTGAGGGAGGATATGCTGTTTTCAAAAAAGGAAGTCTTTCAGGGATTATAGATTCCACTGGAACTGTAACGCTGCAGCCTATAAATGGAAATTTGGCACCCTTTAGAAAAGGTTATTTTTTTCATTATACCGGGGAAAATAATAATAGAAAAGTCGGATTGATAGATTTCAAAGGAGATTATAAAATCCCTTTGAATAATTATGATTTTGGTTTATCCTGGAATAGTGAGAACGGCTACTTGGTAGTCTCCAAAAATAAAAAATTTGGACTAGTCAACTATCTTAGTGACAAGTCTGAATTAGATTTTCTTTACGATTCTATTGAATATGCCGGAGAAAGCATGTTTTTTGTAAAAAAGAACAATAAATGGGCTATTTACAATCCCGCAAAAGGATTTGTTTCTGATTTCGCTTATCAAAGAAATTCATATTTTAATAAAGATAAGTCCTGTGTTCAAGTGGCTCCGGATAAGTATTTTTTAGTGGATAAAGAGAATAAGATTCTTTTGAAATCAAAATATGAGCTAATCGATACTGAAGCCAGTAATGACTATTTTGTAAGCCTGAACAGAAATATAGATAAAGAAGGGCTAATAGATTCCGAAGGAAAAGAAGTTCTGCCAATGGAATATTCGCATATTACTATTTATGGGGATTATGTCATTATGAACAAAAGCAATACCCAGTTTTTTCTATTTAATTTAAAAACAAAAGAGAATAAGAAAATTAAAGCAGGAAGTATTGCTTTTTTGTTTGATAAATACTTTTTATTGAATGAAAAAAATCAGGTATCTATTATTGATGATTCCCTGAATAAGGTTGTTAATGAAAGCTTTGACAGAGTCACTTTTATTTCAACAGATAAATTACAGTATCTTATTACCGAAAAAAATAAAATAAATAACCTGTTGAATAAAAATTTTCAGCAGATTTTTCCTGATGGTTTTACTATTTACACATTGGATGGAAACCAGTTAGTGGTTAAAAACAAAATTGGTTATCAACGCCTTGAATGGAATACATGGAAAACAGAACCTTTAAATTTTGATGAAATTTCGCCAGCATTTGATCCTTTCTTTTTTCGAGCACAGAAGAATATAGGTTTGATTGCTAAAAAGGGTGGGAAATATGGTTTTATTGAAACCAGTGGGAAGGAGATATTGCCGTTTGTATATGAAGAAATTGCCAGCTTCAGGAACAACATGGCTTTTGTAGCCAAACTGAACGGTAAATACGGTCTTATCAACAATAGAAATGAGATTATAAGGCCTTTTATATATGATTCTTACGCATTTAGTAAAGAATATATGTACCTTTCGGATAAAGGAAAAAAAGAAATAATATCTACTTTAAATTAAAATAAACACAATTATTTAAAAAAGAATGCTGTTACTATTCGCAGCTTTAAAGATTGAATAGTAACTCAGAAAAAACTAATACCAAAAAGCTATGCTAAAAAAAACATTATTAACAGTATTACTGGGAAGCGCACTTCTTGGCTTTTCCCAGCAAAAGTATCAGCCAACACAAGCAAACCTAAAAGCAAGAACCGAGTTTCAGGATGAAAAATTCGGAATGTTTATCCATTTTGGGTTATACAGTGAATTGGGAAGAGGAGAGTGGGTCATGAATAATGACAAAATTCCGGTTAATGATTACGCTAAACTTAAAGACTTTTTCAATCCTATAGGGTTCAATGCTAAAGAATATGTTTCTATGGCTAAGAATGCTGGTGTAAAGTACATTACTTTAGTTACACGCCACCATGATGGATTTAGTATGTGGAATACAAAATATTCGGATTTTAATATTATGAATACCCCTTTCAAAAGGGATTTGGTAAAAGAATTAGCTGATGAATGCCATAAACAAGGGGTGAAAATAGCATTCTATTATTCGCTTCTGGACTGGACAAGAACAGATTATTCGTACTGGACAGGCAGAACAGGAAAAGGAACCGGACGTACCGAAAAAGGTAACTGGAATAATTATATTCAGTTCATGAAAAACCAACTGACAGAACTTTTAACCAATTATGGAGAAGTTTCAGGAATATGGTTTGATGGTTACTGGGATCAGATGGAAGAAGAAAAAGCAGGCAGAAGTGAGAAAACATATTTGGACTGGAAAATGCCGGAGATTTATGAGCTTATACATAAGCTTCAGCCACAGTGCCTTGTAGGTAATAATCATCATATTACACCATTGGAAGGTGAAGATTTTCAGATGTTTGAAAGAGACATTCCCGGACAAAATGAACACGGGCTAAGTTTCCAGAAGCCATCTCAGCTTCCTTTGGAAACCTGCGCTACACTTAACGATTCCTGGGGATTTGAATTGAAAGACAATAAGAATAAAACATTCAGAGAGTTTCTGAATCTGTTGGTAAATGCTGCGGGAAGTAACGCCAATTTACTAATGAATATAGGCCCTATGCCTAATGGTAAAGTTCCACAACCTTTTATTAATTCTTTCAGCGAAATGGGAGACTGGATGAAAGTCTATGGTGAAAGTATTTACGGTACCAGAGGTGGCTATCTTACACTTCAGAAATGGGGTGCTGTTACTCAGAAACCCGGAAAAATATACGTTCACATACTTAAAAATAATGAGGGCAAAGCAATTACTCTCGAAAAATTTCCATTTAAAAAGATTAATTCCGCATATTTGCTGAAAGATAAAAAAACTATAAAGTTTACTTTAAAGAATAATACTTTAACGTTTGACAGCTATACAGTGGATGATCAGAATCCCGATGCTGTGATAGTTTTTGAAGGAAAATAAACATACATTAAATATGAAACTATTAGAAGGAAAAGTAGCCCTTATTACAGGAGCAACCCGTGGAATCGGGAGAGGTATAGCAGAAGTTTTTGCTCAGCAGGGAGCAAAAGTTGCTTTTACCTATGCAGGATCTGTAGATAAAGCGAAAGAATTAGAAGCAGCACTAAGCTCTGTTACCCAGATTAAAGGTTACCAGTCGGACGCTTCTGATTATGATGCAGCACAGAAGTTGGTAGATGATGTAATGGCAGAATTCGGACAGATTGATATCCTGATTAATAACGCAGGAATTACAAGAGATAACCTTATGCTTCGTATGTCAAAAGAAGATTGGGATACTATTATTAAAGTAAACTTAGATTCTGTATTCAACCTTACAAAAGCGGTTATTAAGCCGATGATGAAGGCTAAAAGCGGATCTATTATCAATATGTCTTCTGTAGTAGGTGTTAAAGGAAATGCAGGACAAGCTAACTATGCAGCTTCTAAGGCAGGAGTTATCGGATTCTCTAAATCTATTGCATTAGAGCTTGGCTCCAGAAATATCCGTTGTAATGTTGTTGCTCCGGGATTCATTGAAACTGAAATGACAGCCGTTCTGGATGAGAAAACAGTACAAGGCTGGAGAGACGGAATTCCATTAAAAAGAGGAGGACAGCCAGAAGATGTAGCCAATGCATGTGTATTCTTAGGAAGTGATATGTCTTCTTATATTACAGGCCAGGTTATGAACGTAGATGGCGGAATGCTTACCTAGTATAAAAACAATATAAAATTTTAATAAAGCTATACATTTTTGTATAGCTTTATTTATTTCTAATAAAAGTGAGATAATAATTTGCAGGAATCCAGACATCAGTTTATATTCGCCATGAAATTAAAAATACAAAAACGATGAAAAATTTTACTTTTGGAAAGCAACTTATTTTAAGTTGTCTCTCAATCTTATTTATTAGTTTTTCTTGCAGCAGGACTGTTACTGACTCTCCAGAGGAGAAGCCTGTCGCTAAAGAAAGTATCCCAAAGATTACAACCGTTTACCCAGATAATTTTGGGGTCATTAATGTAACACTGGGCGGTGAAATAAAAGAGAAAGGAGATGCAAAGATTATAAAAAAGGGAATTTGCTGGTCAATAAATGGAGATCCTATAATTGAGAATAATAATTATAAAGAAGATCGAGTAGACAGTGAAGGAAAATTTTATTTTGCTCTGACAAATGAGTTGAAACCCGCAACAAAATATTTTGTAAGAGCATATTATGAAACAGCAAAAGGAATTGTCTTCGGAAATACAATTAGCTTTACAACTGGAGCAACAAGTACAATAAAACTACCTGTAAATATTTTTCCAACTTCTGTAACGTTAAGAGGAGAGGTTGTACAAGGAGAAACGGAAAGAAGAACAGTAGGTTTTGTTTATAGTACGAAATCAAATCCTACGGTGAATGATAATAAAATAACTAAAGATATCTTTGGATCTGCGAGCTATGAAATAGTTTTAGATTCAGGATTAAAGCCAAATACAAATTACTATGTTCGTGGATTTGTAGTAAACAGAAATGGAGAATATAGTTATACAGAAGAAAAACAATTCCGCACAACAGGTTATTTTGGACCAGCAAGAGGATATGTAGTATATGATAAAGGAGAAACGACAGATGGATGGAGGTATCTTGAAACTATGCCAGATCTGTCCATTTATAATGGGAAATGGGGGCCTGCAAATAAATCTGTTCCGGGTACATCTTCTGATCTTGGAAGAGGTCTTGAAAATACTGAGAAAATTGCTCAGATTATTACCCAAAGTGAATCTGCAGGTACCACTTGTAATAATATTATAGCACATGGATTTTCAGATTGGTTCTTGCCTTCAAGTGATGAGCTAGTTATCACAATGCAGGGTTTAAGAAATATAAATATAAATATTAATAGTAGACAATGGTCGTCTACAGAAAGAGATATCCTAAGTGCTAACAGTGTTATTTACAAAGATGCTACAAAAACATTTGAAGTATCAAGTGCTCATAAAGAATCATATTTAGGGGTAATGCCTGTCAGAAGATATTAAACAAATAGTAAATTTACTTTACCTATGAAAGAATTAATTATCAGCGGAAAAACGTATAATAATCCTGTTTTTGTTTTCGCAATGGAGAAAGAGGCAGGAAATGAATTTAAAGATTTACAACTGGTATTTACCGGAATAGGTAAAGTAAATGCAGGTTATTATTTAATGAAATACCTGTCAGCAAATAAGCCTGATATTATTATCAACTTAGGAACAGCGGGAAGTACAGCTTTCAGAAGAGGAGATGTAGTTTGCTGTACGCAATTTGTTCAAAGAGATATGGATGTATCACCTTTGGGCATAGAGAAGTTTAAAACCCCTTTTTCGGATGATGATGTGGTTTTGGATTACGGAATAAATGTAGATAGTCTGCCAAAAGGGATCTGTGGTACAGGAGACAGCTTTGAAACTGAACACAATACCGATTTGTATAATGTACTGGACATGGAGGCCTATGCGCTGGCTTTAATAGCTAAAAGAGAACAAATTCCTTTTCTTTGCCTGAAATATATCTCGGACGGAGCTAATGATGATGCAGTAGAAGACTGGACACAGGAAGTTAATAAAGCCTCAAAAATTCTTCGTGAAGTTATAGCAACCAGATTTTAAATATGATTGATTTTCCGGTAACACTACATCTTTTTGGTAAAGATATACTCTTGCATCCAGTATTAGAATCGTTAGGGATTTTTCTGGGGATGCGCTATTATTTCTTTCTGAAGAGAAAGTCTCCGGAAAAACTTCCTCTTACAATCTCTCTGGCCATTATTGCCGGAGCAACAGCTGGTGCCCTTTTTGGGTCAAAAATTATTGGGAATCTTGAAAATCCATATACATTATTTTCAACAGATTTTTCATTTAAAAGATTTTGGTCCAATAATACAATTGTTGGAGGTTTAGCATTTGGGTTAATAGGAGTAGAGCTTGCTAAAAAAATAGTTGGACATAAAGAAAGCACAGGAGACCTGATTACATTTCCTTTAATGCTGGCAATAATTATTGGTAGAATCGGCTGCTTCTTTACCGGAATTTATGAAGAAACTTATGGATTACCTACAGATTCAATCTTCGGAATGCATTTGGGGGATCAGTATCTGCGTCATCCGGTGGCATTATATGAGATTGCTTTTCTTGTATTGCTTTGGGGGATTCTAAAGCTTATACAGAAGAAACCTTTTCCTTCAGGATTTGTTTTTCAGATATTTATGTTGTCCTATTTTACGTTTCGTTTTTTGCTTGATTTTCTAAAACCGAGAATCGAAATTGTAGGAAATTTAGGGGCTATTCAACTAACTTGTTTGTTAGTGATTATTTATTACATTTATAAAGTTAATATCACTTTGAAATCTAAATATTTAGCACCAATACTTTAATATGAATCACTTGTTTACCATTTTAGAAGTTGGCGGTCTAGGCGGAATAGTTGTCATGATCGTTAGTATGATTGTTTTGGGAGCTTTCGTTTTTGGATTAGTTGTAGCAGCCATTATAAAACTAATCTACGAATCAGGCGGAGATAAAAAATACTCAAAAAGTAACTTCTGGCTTACTGTATTAATCGTGATGTTGGTTTGCGGTTTAATTAGTGGAGTTATCTGTGGAGGAATGTAAAAATAGCAGAATATGCCAGTTAGAAATTATACTTATTACGATTATACCACAAGTCTTTGCCCGGACTGTTTGAAGAGAGTCGGAGCAAAAATAATCATTGAAAATGATGAAGTTTTTATGACTAAAAGATGTCCGGATCACGGTTTTTTTAAAACTAAGATTGCTACGGATGTCCATTATTATAAAAACATCAGGAACTATAATAAGGCTTCCGAAATGCCACTACATTTTGGTACAGACGTAGCATATGGATGCCCATACGATTGTGGATTGTGTGTAGATCACGAACAGCATAGCTGTCTTTCCATTGTAGAAGTAACAGATCGCTGTAATCTCACATGTCCTACCTGCTATGCAATGTCTTCACCACATTATGGCAGCCATCGATCGCTAGAGGAAATAGAAGCTATGTTCGATGTAATTGTAAAGAATGAGGGAGAACCAGATGTTGTTCAGATTAGTGGAGGAGAGCCAACAATTCATCCCGAATTTTTCAAAATAATGGACATTGCAAAGTCCAAACCTATAAAGCACCTGATGCTGAATACAAATGGTGTAAGGATAGCCAATGATCCCGGATTTGCTGAAAAGCTGGCTACTTATGCTCCGGAATTTGAAGTTTATTTACAGTTTGATTCATTTAAACCAGAAGTGCTGCAGGATTTCCGTGGGAAAGATCTTACAGATGTCCGCATGAGAGCTCTGGAAAAGCTAAATGAACTCAATCTGTCCACGACATTGGTTGTGGTTTTACAGCAAGGAAAAAATGTAGATGAAATAGGTAAGATTATTGATTTTGCACTTAAACAGAAATGTGTGCGTGGAATTACCTTTCAACCAGTAGAAATTGCGGGCAGAAACAGGGATGATTCTGCACATGAGAAAATAACACTGACAGAAGTCCGTCAGGAAATACTTAATCAGTTTCCGGTACTAAATTCAGATGATATAATTCCTGTACCTTGTAATCCTGATGCCCTGGCGATGGGATATATTTTGAAACTCGAGGGAGAGATAATTCCTCTAACCCGCTATATTAATCCTGCTGATTTACTGAATAACGAATCTAAAAATACAATTGTGTATGAACAGGATGAAGGACTGAAAATGCAACTGATTGATATTTTCAGTACAGGGATATCCGTAGATAAGGTACAACCTAAAGTAAACCAATTATTATGTTGCTTACCTGAAGTCTGTGCTCCGGAAATGGAATATGAAAATCTTTTCCGCATCATTATAATGAACTTTATGGATGCTCATGATTTTGATGTCCGTGCAGTGAAAAAATCCTGCGTTCATATTGTAAACAAAGATTTGAAGCTAATACCTTTTGAAACAATGAACCTCTTTTATAGAGATCAGAAACAAGAATATTTAGAAGAACTTAGAAAAGATACGAGAGTATTATTCTAATAAAAAGCCACCCGTCAGGTGGCTTTTTATTTATGTTTAGAACGTTAAAACATTCTGTAAATCTTTTAGATACTCGTAGGCTGTAAGGTCAAATTTAACAGGTACAACTGAGATATATCCTTCACTAAGAGCTGTTTCATCAGCATCTTCGGACTGGTCCATATTGTTGAAATAACCAGATAACCAGTAATATTTTTTACCGTGTGGATTTACTCTTTCATCAAAGTTTTCCTCCCATTTAGCATTCGCCTGCTTACAGACTTTTATTCCTTTTATTTCTTCAGCAGGTAATTTCGGAATGTTTACATTCAACACAATTCCTTTTGGAATAGGATTTTCCAAGACTTTTTTTACAATGCTTTGAATAAAAGTTTTTGCCTGAGAGAAATCGGCATCCCAGCTGAAGTCTAATAAAGAAAAGCCAATAGCCTGCAAACCTTCAACTCCTGCTTCAACAGCAGCGGACATTGTCCCGGAATAGATTACATTAATAGAAGAATTTGCCCCGTGATTAATTCCCGATACAACAAGATCAGGCTTTCGGGTAAGTATTTTATCCAGTGCAAATTTTACACAATCTACAGGAGTTCCGCTTAATGAATAATCTTTTTGCGGTCCCTCCATGCTAATTTCCTCATAGGTTAATGTAGAATTAATCGTAATAGCATGCCCTTTTCCGCTTTGTGGAGAATCCGGAGCAACTACAACAACATCCCCGATTTCATTCATAAAGCTTACAAGATTACGAATTCCCGGAGCAGTTATTCCGTCATCATTGGTAACCAGAATCAATGGTTTTTTCATTTATTTCAAATTATTGTAACAAAATTAAAGAAAATAAGACCTATTTTTATAAATAAGATATTAAATTTGATCTTCGAAATTTCGTAAAAGATGTTTAAAAAATTCTTTGGTTTTAATAAACTACTGCTGTTGTCCTCTTTAGGGACACTTATTTTTTGTTTTAATTCCCCGCAAAATGACGATGAAAAGATGCAGACCGTTATGGTCAGCGTAAGCAATACGCTGTCGTATCTCAGTTATAATGCGAAACCAATCAACGATGCCTACTCTCAGGATGTTTATAAAGAATATTTTGAGAAGCTAGATCCAAGCAAAAAATACTTTTTGCAGTCTGATATGGATGAGTTTGCAAAATATAAAACAAAGTTGGATGATTACCTTAAAACAGGGGACATCACTTTCTTCAAACTTACTAATGATAGATACCTTCAGAGGCTTACAGATATGGAAAAGATGTCGCAGGATATCTTTGCAAAACCTATTAATCTGGATGAGGATGAAGAAATTATCATGGAGCCGAAGCTTAAAAAGAATCCGGCAAACCAGAAAGAAATGTATGCGGAATGGAAGAAGTTTATTAAATATAATATTCTTCAGGAGATGCAGACTCTAAATGAGAAAGAGGAATCGCAAAAAAAGAAAAAAGATTCGGCAATTGCTAAAAAGCAAAAAGATACCATAAAGTATGAGCCGCTAACACTGGAACAAAAGAAAGTAAAAGCGACTGGGGAGATCAAAGATCTTGTTTCCAGTATGTTTAACAGAATCAAAAAAAGAAAGAGAATGGATTGGTTCTCTTCTTATATGAATTCTTATACAGAAGTTTTTGATCCACATACCAACTATTTCTCTCCGAAAGATAAAGAAGACTTCGATGCTAATTTCAGTGGTAAGATCATTGGAATTGGAGCACAAATTTCGGAAAAGAAAGGTCGATTATTTATTGGACCATTAGTAATCGGAGCTCCTGCATGGAAATCTAAACAGGTAAGCGAAGGAGATGAAGTTCTGAAAGTAAAATCAGATCCTAAGAAAGAAGCTGTAAACGTGGTAGGAATGCTTGTAGATGAAGCTGTGCGTTTAATTCGTGGTGCTAAGGGATCTGAAGTGACACTAACGCTTAGAAAGAAAGATGGTTCTGTAAAAGAAGTTAAGCTAATCCGTGAGGAAGTAGAGATGGAAGATACATTTGCTAAAAGTATCGTTGTAAACTCTCCGAACGGTAAGAAATACGGATTTATATACCTGCCAAGCTTCAACGCTGATTTTAACGACTCTAAAGGAAGAAATGCTTCTACAGACGTTAAGAATGAAATTACAAAGCTAAAAGCTCAGAATGTAGAAGGTATTATTCTGGATCTTAGAAACAACGGCGGTGGATCTTTAACCGAGGTTGTAGATATTATGGGACTATTCATGAATAGCGGACCAGTAGTACAGGTAAGAAGTCAGGACGGGAAAATTCAGGTTCTGAAAAATAAAAATAATTCACCTGTGTGGACGGGGCCATTGGTACTGATGCAAAACGAACTTTCTGCTTCAGCTTCCGAGATTCTTACCGGTGCAATTCAGGATTATGGAAGAGGAGTAATCTTAGGTGCTCCACATTCATTTGGAAAAGGAACAGTACAGACATTTGTTTCTCTTAACAGATTCCTGAATACTAATGATGATTATGGAGATCTTAAACTTACGATTCAGAAGTTCTACCGAATCAGCGGGAATTCTACTCAGCTGGAAGGTGTAAAATCTGATGTTGTAATGGATGACTACTTTACATACGATGAAATCGGAGAAAAATACGATGAACATGCATTACCATGGGATCAGATAAAATCTTCAGATTACAAGCCTCTAAATACAATTGACATGGCTGGTATCGTGAAAAGAAGTACAGAAAGAATTAAAGCAAACAAACCATATCAGCTATTAGTGGAATCTGCAAAATGGCGTCAGGCGCTTGGTAAAGAAGAAACAGTTACACTTAATCAGACTAAATTCTTTGAATTAATGAAAAAGAGAAAAGAAGAATTGAAGAAGTTTGAATCTTTAACCAAGTATGATAATGGACTACAGTTTACTCAGTATCAGAGTGAAATAGAACGTATGAAAAAAGACGAGGCTTTCTCTGCGAAAAGTAAAAACTGGATTAAAAATCTTAAACGAGATTTATATCTTCAGGAGGCGATGAATGTCATATCTGAAATCAAATAATAAAATCAAAGGCTGTCCGTTTAAAAGACAGCCTTTCTTATAAAAAACACAAACAGAAACAAATGGAGTTAACATTAAAAGAGATCTTAGAGTATCACATCTTTTCATTAGGAAAATATTCATTAACAGTATATCAACTGATATCATCAGCCGTTATTGTTTTAGTTGGTTTAGGTATCGTACGCGTATTCAAATCACTTATTTATAAATCCGAAAAAATTGATGTTGGTAAAAAGTTTGCTTTTGCTCAGATTTTAAAATACATTATTATTGTCTTTACTGCCATATTGGCATTCAGGACATTAGGTGTAGATGTTTCTCCGCTTTTACTCGGAGGTAGTGTTATACTAGTGGGTATTGGCCTTGGTTTGCAAAACCTTTTTCTGGACTTTATCTCCGGAGTTATTATCCTTTTGGATAGAAGTATAAAAGTTGACGATGTTGTAGAGATAGAAAATATTGTAGGAAAAGTTCAGCAGATTAATATCCGTACGTCTACCGTCCTTACAAGAGATAATAAAAGTATGATTATCCCGAACTCTATTCTTACAAAGAATAAGATTGTAAACATGTCGTATGATGACGATGTTGCCAACTTTGGGATTAGTGTAGGTGTAGGATATGATTCAGATGTTAATCTGGTTATGAAGCTGATGATGGATGCTGCTAAAGAACATCCTGAGGTCTTTCAGGAAAGACCGGCCGTAGCCCGTTTGTCTAACTTTGGAGATTCTTCATTAGACTTTAGTTTATTTTTTAATTCAAGATATTTATTCAAAGCCGAAGCTATTAAGAGCGATTTAAGACTTTCAATCCTTAATAAGTTCAAAGAGAATAATATAGATATTCCTTTCCCAATTCGGACATTATATACTCCGGATCTCCAGAAGCAGGGGCAAAATCATTAAGATTTAAAGTGTAAAAAACGCAATAACTGGTATTTATCATCCCAATTTCAATTTAGATTTAATTAAAATAAGGTATATTTGTGTTTTTAAATACAAGCCTTGAAGAATTTAGACTCTAATAAGCTTTGCTGCTTTCCGATGGACAGAACAGGAATTATTGTCGATTATGACAATAACAATATGGAAATGCCCGGTAAAATTATTGAAATGGGACTTTTGCCTAATACACCTTTCAGGATATTATATCAGGCTCCGTTTGGAGGTCCCCTGTATGTGGAATATGGAGAAGAACGCTCCAAAGTAGCATTACGGGAAGAAGAAGCTAGATATATTATTGTGGAAGAATTAGCAGATGGAAAATAAAAAGAAATCCACCAGAATTTTATTGGTTGGAAACCCAAACGTAGGTAAGTCTACCATTTTTAATCAGTTATGTAACCGTAATCAAAAAACGGGAAACTATTCAGGTGTAACAGTCTCCAGCCTAAAAGGAGAATATATTTATAAAGAAAATAAGGTTGAAGTAATTGACCTTCCGGGAACCTACAGTGTTTATCCTACTTCTGAGGATGAAGTTATCTGCGTAGAATATCTGATTAACGAAAGAAGCAACTATGATGGTGTATTGTATGTTGCCGATGCTCTGAATTTTAAAAGGAGTTTGTTGCTGTTTGAACAAATCAGAGATTTAGGAATACCGGTAATAATGGTTGCTAATCAGATTGATGAAGCTGAAAAAAGAGGTTATTCTCTGGATGTACAGAAATTATCCGAAGAGACTGGAGTAAGTGTAAATGTGACCAATGCCAAGAAGAATAGTGGTATAGACGCTGTAAGAGAAAGTGTACATCTTAATAAATTTACTGTTGCTGAAGAAGCTCTTTTCCATGTTCCGGCAGAACATAAAAGTAAAATAGAAGAAGTAGTACAGAAAACAGGTGATAAGAACTTGTATAAAGCATGGTTCCAGCTCTCATCCACCAGAAAATATGTAAGCGGACAACATCATGTTTTTCAGAATGATACTAATACAGAGATAAAAGGAATTGTTCCGAAACGTTTGCAGACACAGGAAACGTTACGCCGTTATGAGAATATAGATCAGATAATAGATAAAGTAAGATCCAAAAGAACAATGCTGAAGGACTTGCTTACCGAAAAGTTAGATCGTCTGATGGTGCATAAATTCTGGGGATATGTTCTTTTCCTGGTTGTTCTTTTGATTATTTTCCAGAGTGTATTCTTTCTGGCAGAATATCCAAAAGGATGGATTGAGGATTTATTTACATGGTTCTCTTCTCTTGCATCAACTTATTTACCGGAAGGGCCTTTGAACAGTCTTATTGCAGAAGGAGTTCTCCCCGGTATTGGTGGTATAGTTGTTTTTGCACCACAGATCGGAATATTAATGTACTTCCTGTACATTATGGAAGATAGCGGCTATATGGCCAGAGTAATCTTTTTAATGGACAGATTACTGCGTCCGTTTGGACTAAATGGTAAAAGTATAATTCCGCTTGTCTCTGGTACAGCCTGTGCGATTCCAGCAATTATGTCTGCCAGAAATATTGAAAATACTAAAGAAAGACTTATTACAATCCTTGTAACACCTTTTATGACGTGTTCTGCAAGGCTTCCGATTTACAGTATTATTATAACGCTGGTAATTCCGGATGAATATATTTTAGGGATAGGTTACAGAGCTTTAGCATTGCTGGCAATGTATATGTTAGGGTTTGTTACCGCACTGGTATTCTCTTTCTTCCTGAAAAAAGGGATTAAGAATACGAACAAAAGTTTCCTGATCCTGGATTTGCCAACCTATAAAATGCCTTTATGGGGATATAACTTCAAAATGGCTTTACTGAAAGCCTGGGGGTTCATTACGGGAGCCGGAAAAGTTATTTTTGCTGTTAGTATTATTATATGGTTCCTTAGCTATTTCGGGCCACATGATAAATTTGATATAACATCACACAAGTCTAATGTAGAGCTGAATGACTCTTATTTAGCACTTATGGGAAAGAGTATAGAGCCTGCTATCAGTCCTCTTGGTTATGACTGGAAAATGGGTGTAGGAATTCTTACTTCATTTGCTGCCAGAGAAGTTTTTGTAGGAACAATGTCTACATTATATTCTCTTGGGGATGGAGCAGAAGATGGAAGATTGATTGATAAAATGAAAGCTGATAAGAAAGAAGACGGAACTCCATTATTTACATTGGCTACCGGAGTATCTATTCTTGTTTTCTATGCATTTGCCATGCAGTGTATCAGTACTATTGCTATTGTTTATAAAGAAACAGGAAGCAAAAAATGGACATTTATTCAGCTGATAGGAATGTCTGGTCTGGCGTATTTTGCATCGTTATTTGTATTTCAGATACTAAAATAATTAAAATGAATACACTTGTTATTCAGTATATAGTAATCGGAGCACTTCTGCTTTTTGCCTGTTTTAGGGTTTGGAAAATTTTTTCAAAAAACTTTAGTAAGAAAAAAAGCGGTGGTTGCGACAAAAACTGCGGGTGTTCATAAATCATGTCCGTAGTTGAATAATTTTTTCTTATTTATTCCGTATTTTTGCATAAAATTTAGCAAACAAATTTATGTCATTAATTAAGAGTATTTCTGGAATTAGAGGGACAATAGGAGGTAAAACAGGAGATAATTTAACTCCTCTGGATATCGTGAAATTCGCGTCTGCATTCGGAGCATGGCTTCAGCAGAAGAACAACAAAAAAGACATTACTTTAGTTGTTGGGCGAGACGCAAGGATATCCGGTAAGATTGTTTCTAATCTTGCATCTTCTACACTACAGTCCTTAGGGATTAATGTAATAGATTTAGGCCTTAGTACAACTCCTACAGTAGAAGTTATGGTACCGGAGCTTAATGCAGATGGAGGGATTATCTTTACAGCAAGCCATAATCCTAAAGAATGGAATGCTCTGAAGCTTTTGAATGAAAAAGGAGAGTTCATCAATGCTCAGGATGGAGCAGATGTTTTGGACATTGCAGAGAAAGAAGCTTTTGAATATATTGACGTAGATCACTTAGGAAATTACTCAGAAAACAATGAAGGAATACAAATCCACATAGACAAAGTGTTGGAGCTTCCTGAAGTTATCCCGGGTATCGTAAGAGAAAAAAGATATAAAATAGTACTGGATGCAGTAAACTCCACAGGAGGAATTGCAATTCCAAAGCTACTGGAAAGAATGGGATGTGATGTAGTAAAACTATATTGCGAACCAAACGGACAATTTCCTCACAATCCTGAACCATTAAAAGAACATCTTTCAGAAATCTGTGAACTTGTTGTAAAAGAAAAAGCTGATCTTGGAATCGTTGTAGATCCGGATGTTGACAGATTGGCACTTGTAGATGAGAATGGCGAGCTTTTTGGTGAAGAATATACATTGGTTGCGGTTGCAGATTATATCCTTAGAAACAAAAAAGGAGTAGCAATTTCTAACCTTTCATCGAGTAGAGCGTTGAGAGACGTTGCTAAATCACTGGATTCAGAATACTTTGCATCTGCAGTAGGAGAAGTGAATGTTGTGAATCTGATGAAAGAAAAAGGAGCTGTAATCGGAGGAGAAGGTAACGGTGGAATTATATTCCCTGAATTGCATTATGGTAGAGACTCTTTAGTTGGTGTAGCATTATTCTTAACCCACTTAGCACAACAGGATAAATCAGTTGCAGAACTTAGAGCAACATATCCGGATTACTATATGGGGAAAAAGAAAATTGAATTGACCCCGGAAATCGATGTAGACAAGCTTCTTGAGAAAGTAAAAAAAGAATTCAAAAAAGAAGATATATCTACTGTAGATGGTGTTAAAATAGACTTTCCAACGAACTGGGTTCACCTTCGTAAGTCAAACACAGAACCTATTATCAGAATCTATACTGAAGCGTCTTCTCAGGAAGAAGCAGACAAGTTGGCTGATGATATGATTGCTAAAATAAAAAGCTTAATTTAGTTGGTGATTTTGGAAATTTTTCCGAAATTCATGATATAATCAAAAATACATTTGGAAGAATTTTTTGAAAATGAAGCTGTAAAACGCTTCGAGGATATGCTAGAGAATAATGAAGAGGTGTTTTTCGATACTGAAGAATACGAGGACATTATTTCTTATTATCTGGAAATCGGCGACTATCAGTATGCCGAAACAGCTATTAAGTATGCACAGAAACTTTATCCGGATTCAGTTAATATAAAAGTTCGCAGATTGGAATTTCTTCTTGAAAAAGAAGATAATGCAAATGCGAAAATTCTAATGAAGGAATTAGCCGGTATAGCAGATGATAATTTAGATTTTATGATCTGTTGTGCTAAATATTATTCCAACATGGGGAATCCGAGAAAGGCGATTGATCTGTGTGAAAAAGCTCTAGAAAAAGAAGAAGACGAAGATTTCATTCATAATTTCATTGCGGACGAATATAAAAATCTGGATGATCCTTTCTCTGCATTAAAACATTATAAGCTCGCGCTAAATTTCGAGCCAAATGATGAATATGCTCTGGAAAGTATCATGCTTTGTTATACCGAAATGAATCGGAATGAAGAAGCCCTGACTTTTATTAATGATTATCTGGATAATTACCCATTCTCTGAAACCGCATGGTACGAGTATGGAATTTTCCATTTCAATAAAAAGAACTATCAGGAAGCGATTAAAGGATTTGATTACCTGTTGGCAATTAATCCTAATTCTATGGCCGTTTATACCAATAAAGCAGCTTGTTATGAAGCTCTAAACGAATGGGAGAAGGCGATAGAAACTTATATTGATTCACAGGAATACGAGTTTACCAAATCTTATTCTTTTTATAAGATAGGACAGTGTTACCAGAAAATGGAGCAGTTGATCCCTGCACTCAATGCTTTACAAAAGAGTTTACATGAGGACCCTCAGTTTCATCCGGCAATGATTGCCATTTCGGATATTTATGAAGAACTAGGTAATCTAAATGAAGCTGCACATTTTGCATTGGAAGCATCCAGACTGAGTGAGAATAATCTGGACATACAAAAGAAACTTGCATTTCTGTATATCAGCTTAGGAAAACTGGAGGAAGCTCTTATTTGCTTGAAAAAAATGGCAGAAACAGAACCCGGAAGATTCTATAACTGGTATGCGTATACAGAAGTATTAATGTTGGTGGGTGACTATGATAAGGCAGAAGAAAAGCTTCTAACTGCGCTGAAAAAGCATCAGAGAGCTGAATTGTATTATCAGCTAAGTAACTGCTATTTTAACCTGAAAAGAGATACAGAAGCCAGAGCTGCTTTAGATCAGGCATTGCGTCTGGACCCGACTTTAATGAAAGATATGCAGATGAAATATCCTTATATAGATGCTGAAATAGAAAAAGAGCGCTCTAAAACAAAATAAGGATTTGAAATTCTGAAAATGATAAATAAAAAAGCAACTGATTTCAGTTGCTTTTTTATTAGTTATAGTAACGGCTTGCAAAAGTTATAAACTCAGTTAGCCTGTAAATGTTATTAAAGCCTAAATAAGCGAATAAAATAATTAAAACAACCCAGAGACCCGAAATAGTTTTTGGGTTTCCTCTTTGGCTGTAAAAAAGCCATCCCAATAACATAGGGACAACAAATATAAAATGGCCTCCGTAAATATAGGATGTATGTAGCCCAAACTTTAATACACAATGTATAACAACATCACACAGCAGTGATAATCCAAGTATTAGAACCAGTTTGTTTTTATAATTGGAAATAAGACTCCAAATAAGGAGTAAGGCAATTAAAGCAACAAAAAGATAAGATGCCCACGAAGAATAAACATCCATGAATAATGCTTTATATTCAAAACCTGTTCTACTGGTGTAATTTCGGGTGATAAAGCTCGGAAATAGCATACTGCCACCCCAAAACCATGATGTCATCATATCCCACAATGGTGTTACTTTTGGTTTGGAAAAGCGTTCGTATTGAGAGGAAGTTTGATTAATAATTAATTGAAGTCTGAAATCAAGCCTCCATAAATATAACAGAATAAATACACCAACTGAGATAATACCATATAAAATGGTCCGGCCAAAATGTTTCCACTTTCTGAATAAACCTTTTTCAAAAAGAACAGGAATATAGACCTTCACAATATTAGTAATGGTAAGACCTCCTATTAGAATAGAAAAGCAAGTTAATGGAATAAGACCAATTTTCTTTTCCTGAGAAAGCTTTAATGCTGCGAAATAATTAAAGAACACTAAAAGAAAAAATGAAAAAGTATAGGTTTCTGGGGTAAATGAAAGTAGAATAGGAGTTGTAAATAAACCAAAAAAGAGCAATAAGAATAAACTTATTGAAAGTGGTAATTTAATAATATTTCTGAAGTACTTATAGCATTGTAACATTGTAAAAGCAACCATTATTGTACTAAACATTGACAAGGCAATACGAAATGTTGCATTTGTTTTCCCTCCAGAAATCCATAAAGCACTTTCTCTAATTATATTAAAAAAATAATTAGAAAATGGGTGACGTTCCCAGGCTCCCCCAGACACTATAATTGAATAATTATCGAAACTGAAATATGCATCCCAAGGGATGCGATCATCATAAACCAAACGAAACTGGCTCGCGATAAACCATCCAAATACACCGTAAACAACCATAAAGAACAGTAAAACAAATAATTCAGTTGAGTTTACCGGGAATATGGTCTTAAAAAAGTTGATAATTTTTGCCTTCACGCGGCAAAAATAATGCTTAATGATGATTTATAAAGAAAAATTAATCATCATAGCGATAATATTTTTTTCTCTGCCCTGGTGCATAATCTTTTGCAGATCCTCCATAAATTTTTTTGGCCTGTCCAGGAGGCAGCTTTTTATATTCCCGGCCATTATAATAGTAAGAATTATCATAACGATTTGGATTTCTTCTGTATGCATAACCATCATAATAAGTATCACATGATACCAGGAAAGTTATAGTGAATACACCTGCGAGTATATATTTTATAGTTTTCATTTTCTCTGCTTTTATATCTTCTTAATTATACTTCAAATTAAGTACCATTATTGACTATCAGATTGTTATGTTGATAGTGTGTAAATTGTACTCTAATCTTAGTATTACTAATAACGAGGGATGCATAATGAAAATTATATTTTTCTGTAACAAAAAAATACTTGTGTATACTAATTAGATAAATTCAATACAACAATGAAAAAACTGACTCTCCTTTTTGTATTAACATTCGGAGTAATGGTTATGGCTCAGGAAACGGCTAACCGTTTTATTTATGAAATGACATATAAGCCGAAGAAGGACTCCGCAAAGCTAGAGAAAGAACTAATGGTTTTAGATATCTCTAAATCTAAATCTATATATCAGGATTATACTAATGTATCGCAGGACTCTATTCTTAAGGATGCTATGGAAAAAATGAGAAGAGCAGGTGCTTTCAATCCGGATTTTAGTAAGAACATGAAAAAGGCGAAAATTTCATATAGGGTAAATAAGTCTTATCCATCTATGAAAATACAATACGTAGAAGTATTAATGTCAATGGGTAAGTTTACACCTATCGCATATTCTGAAAACCTAAAGTTTGACTGGAAAGTGCTTCCGGATAAAACAAAAATAGGAGAGTATAATGTACAAAAAGCAACTACAGAATTTGCTGGAAGAAAATGGACAGCATGGTTCAGTACTGATTTGCCTTTTCAGGATGGACCTTATAAATTTTATGGATTACCAGGGCTTATTGTAAAAATTGAAGATGAAGCTAAAGATTATTCATGGGTACTTCAGGCAAATAAAAAGCTTTCTGATTATAATGAGAAAACCTACATTGAACAAACATTTATGCCTAATTCAACTGTAGCCGAGTTATCGAGAGAGAAATTTGATAAAACTTTCAATGAATACAAAAAAGATCCATTTGGTTCTATGAGGCAGTATCTTACGCCGGAAGTAATGAAGCAAAAAATGCCCGGATCTGAAAAAACAATTGGAGATATGATGAAAGACGGAGAAAGGGACATGAACAGGTTGTATAATTCCATTGACAATCCAATTGAGCTAAAATCAACAATACAAATGGGTAGCGGAACCCAGGAAGTAGTAAAATAATATTCAATTTCATATCAATCTAAATGGATACGCTTCACTAAAATTTTTTAGTGAAGCGTATTTTTGTAAAAGACATCTGTACCTCAGAATAAAATAAAAATGAAGACCAAATAGTCTTCATTTTTATTTTCTGGATTACTTAATTTCTACACATCCAACTCGTCCGCCAGCATTTCCGGTAGGCTGAGTATGGAAGTCATCTGCAGCTGCATGGATGATTAGTCCATGATTCAGAATGTTTTTAGTATTATCAGTACAACCAATACACCATTTACTTGTTTTAAAAGTCAATTTTGCATTCCCCTTATCATCAGCATTAAGGTTGCCTATATCTCCCATATGGAAATGTTCTGCACCCCATTTGCCATGGTCGCTTCCTGCAGGATTCCAATGTCCGCCAGTAGATGTTCCGTCTGGAGCCGAGCAATCTGGCTTGTCATGAATGTGAATAGCATGTACCCCTGGTGTCAATCCTTTTGCATCAACATTCATCACAACATTTTTTCCCATCTGTTTAAAGGTTACAGTTCCTCCCGTTGCTGTTCCGCTTTTAGGGGTAATAGCATAACTTACTTCCTTAGTTGCACATGAAACTGTAAATACAGCTCCCAGAATACCTAAGGATAATATTTTTAAATTTTTCATAAGCTCAGAATTTGAGGTTTTATTATATGTTAAAGGTACAAAACTTTCAAGAACTACCGTTTAGCATCAAAAACCAACCTTTCAGTAAGCTTTTTTTAAAAGATTCGAAATTCTGATATTTCTTTGTAACATAAATCATAACAAAATGCTACTAAGACTACTATTTTCGATTTTTATTTTTGTGTTCTCTCTTATGCAGGCACAAGTGACAATCTCCGGAAAAGTTACTGTTAAAGGAAAAGGACTAAAAAACGTTTCTGTGACTTTAAAAGATACCTATGATGGTGCCACAACAGATGCTAACGGTAATTATACATTTCAGACTTCCGAAAAAGGGAATCAAACACTGGTATATAATAGTTCCGATTTTGCAGAAGTGGTAAAGGAGGTTGCAATAGCTTCTCAGAATCTTGTAGTCAATGCAGAAATGAAATCAACTTTTAACGAAATAAATGCTGTTGTGATTACTGCAGGATCTATAGAAGCAAGTGATAAAAACAGAGCGTCAGCATTACTGAAGCCTCTGGATATTTATACTACAGCCGGAGCCGATGCACAGATTACATCGGCCTTAGGGTTTCTTCCCGGAGTTCAGAAAGTAGGAGAAAGCGAAGGTTTGTTTGTAAGAGGAGGAACAGGAACAGAAAGTAAAATATTTATGGATGGTAATCTTATTAATAATTACTTCACCAATTCGGTTCCGGGAATAGCAGGAAGGGATCGCTTTAATACTTCATTGTTTAAAGGAAATGTCTTTTCTTCTGGTGGATATTCTGCTTTATATGGACAGGCATTATCTTCAGTTTTAACTTTAGAGAGTATTGATCTACCAGAAAGGACATCTGCAGATTTCGGATTATCTCCAATATTTGCAACAGGATCATTTCAGAAAGTAGATAGTTCCAGAACTCATTCGTATGGTATTCAAGCTGCTTATTCTAATCTGGCACTAATGACTAAAGTATTTAAATTCAATACCAATTTTGACAACGGGCCAGCAGGTTTTTCAACCAATGCTAACTTCAGAATAAAGACAAAAAAAGGTGGATTTATTAAATATTACGGAAGTTTTGATAACAATGATATGTCTTTGAAGCAGGAGAGCCTGGAATCAAAATATAATGAAACAGGCGTAAAAATGAAAGGAGATAATACTTTTCATAACCTGTCCTATAGAGAAAAATTAGGCAGATATACACTAAACCTTGGTTCCACGTTTACCTACAATAAAAATGATATGAATCTCGATTTTCTGAATAACGGACAGAGAGTTTACGGAATTGGGGTTGAGAATCATGGATCATATTTCAATGCAAAAGCCGTTTTGGAAAGAAAAATAAATAAAGCTTCCATTATTCGTGGTGGAGTTGAATTTCAGAATAGTATTGAAGATATGACCTATCAGCCAGAAAATGCAGCTCGATTTAAAAAGCATTATCAGGACCTTATATCTTCAGTTTTTGCTGAAACAGATTTGGCTTTGGATCAGCGCTTTTCAGCACGTATAGGAGTAAGAGCAGAAAACTCTTCTTATCTTTCCCAGTGGAATTTTTCACCAAGGCTGGCACTAGCCTACAGGATTTCAAAAGAATGGACCAGCTCATTAGCTTATGGTATTTTCTATCAGAATCCAGAGTCTAAATATATCAATTATCCGACACCATTAGGCTTCCAGAGAGCTGATCACTATATATTTCAGATTCAGAGAACAGCAAACGAAAGAAGTTTCCGTTTAGAGGCCTTTTATAAGGATTATAGGAAGCTTACAAAAACTTATAATTATGGAGATCTGCAAAATCAAACTTCTTTCAATAATATCCAGTCAGCTGTCAATGTAAATGGAGATGGATTTGCCAAAGGATTTGAATTATTCTGGAGAGATAAAAAAACGATTAAAAATGTGGATTATTGGGTTTCTTATTCTTATTTGGATAGTAAAAGAGATTTTTTAAACTATCCATATAGTCTGAATCCTAATTTTGCATCAAAACATACACTTTCATTTGTGGCAAAAAGATTTTTTACCAGTCTTAAAACACAGGTTAATGCATCTTATACCTTCAATAGTGGAAGACCATATTATGATATTATTTCACAAAATGGACAAAATATTATCCGAAATGAAGGAACTGTAAAAGATTTTAGTGCACTGAATTTAAGTATTAATTACCTTCCCAATCTAGGAAAGAAAAATTCAAAATCATTTCCGGTATTTGTACTGAGTGTGAATAATGTTCTGAATACTAAAAATATATATGGATATAACTTTGCTTCGAACGGACAAAGTTCGGCACTCAGACCACCAGTAAATACATTTGTTTTCGTTGGAGTATTCATCAGTTTTGGAATCGATAGAACTCAGGATGCCATTAACAGTACATTATAATAAGAATATTTAATTTCTAAACTTTAATATTATGAAAAAACTATTTTTAACAACAGCACTTCTTTTAACAGGTTTTATAGCCTTTGCACAAAGTGTTTATGAAAAAGCAATGACCGATAAAATGAGTAAAATTGTTCAATGTAAAACGAATGATGATTTTACAGCATTGAGTAATGATTTCTCCAGAATTGGAGATAAAGAGAAAACACAATGGCTGCCTTATTACTACGCAGCCCTGTCTACAATACAAGGAGGACGTATTCTGATGCGGGATCAAAAAACAGACGGATTAGATGCTTCCGGAGATGCAGCAATTAATTATATTGCAAAAGCAGAAGCTTTGAATCCCAATAATGCAGAGCTCCTTCTTCTGAAAAAGATGGCGCACGGAATTAAAATGATGGTAGATCCGATGTCTCGTTATATGACAGAGGGGCAGGAAGCCCAAAAAGCATTGGGTGAGGCAATTAAATTAGACCCGAATAATCCGAGAGTTTATGTGCTTCAGGCTGAAGATCTTTATTTTACACCAGAACAATATGGCGGAGATAAAAAGAAGGCAAAAGAAATGTTTCTAAAAGCAAAAGAACTCTTCAAAACAAATAAGCCAAAAACTGCATTAGACCCGAACTGGGGAGAAAGTGAAGCCGATTATTTCCTCTCTCAGATGAAATAAATACAAAGCCCGGGTTTAAAATCCGGGCTTTTTTGTGCCTGTTTCTTATCAAAAAGACAACTCTTTTACCATTCAGTCTATAAAAAGAACCCCTCAGGTATAAAAATTTTAAATATTTACCAATTCCTGAGTATGTTTGTAACAGAAATTAAGAAAATGAACCGAAAATTTTTTATCATATGCGCTTGGATTACGCTTGTTTGCACAATAATATTTGGTGTTATTGAGCCAGGCTATATCTCTTGGGAAAACATATGGAAATCTTTCGTTATTTCTTCTATGTATTGTCTACTTTTATCTATGTCGCAAGGATACCTTAACGGATTTTTAGACAAAAAATGGAGTTGGATAGAGGATACTAAAAAAAGACTTATTTACGGAGTATCATTAACTGTTGTAGTAACAATTGCTACTGTGTTTTTATGTAACTATGTTAACTTCGTTCTGATACAAAATGTAAGTACCGAGAAGTTTTTCTCAAGAGATTATAATTTTGTCAATTGGTTTTTTATCAATTTTGCCCTACTTATATCGGCTATTTTCCATGCCAGGGGTTTTATGAATGCATGGAAGTCTGCAGCGAAAAAAGCTGTTACTGAACAAAAAATTATTGCTTCTTCAGCAAATGCACAATTCGAAAGTCTTAAAAATCAGTTAGACCCGCACTTTTTGTTTAACTCCTTAAATGTACTGAGTGCACTAATTGAAGAAAATCCGGATAATGCGCAAAAGTTTACTTCTTCAATGTCCAAAATTTACAGATATGTTCTGGAACAAAAGGATAAAGAGGTGGTCTCTTTGGAGGAAGAAATAAATTTTGCCAGAACCTATATAGAGCTTTTGAAATACCGCTTTGAAGACAGTATTGTATTTCACCTGAATATTGATGCGGATAATTCTAAAGATTTTGTGGTGCCACTTTCATTACAACTACTTTTGGAAAATTGTATTAAGCATAATCATGCTACATCTGCCAAGCCGTTAAACATAGAAATATTTGTTCAGGATGAATATCTTATTATCAGAAATAACCTTCAGAAAAGAGAACTTCCAAACGAAAAATCAGGAATTGGACTTTCTAATATAGTACAACGATACAATCTTCTAACAAAGCGAAATGTTTTCATCGAAAGCGATGAAGAATCATTCAGTGTAAAAATACCAATACTAACTCGTAAAAATAACACCATGCAAGTAAATTATGAAAACGATGAAAGAGAAGCCTATAAGAAGGCTTCGCGTAGAGTAAAAGAAATTAAAGATTTCTATTCTAATCTTATTTCTTACTGTTGTGTGATACCGTTTTTAGTTGTTATCAATCTAATGACGTCACCAGGATTTTACTGGTTTGTTTTCCCAATGTTGGGATGGGGACTAGGTGTAGCTATCCATGGATTCACCATTTTTGGAATAGGTAAAAGCTGGGAAGAGAGAAAGATACAAGAGCTCATGAACAAAGAAAAAAACACACAGCAATGGAAATAAATGATCAACAAGAAGCTTATTCAGAAGCAAGAAAACAAGTTCGAAGAGAAGCGCGACTTTATGGAAATGTACTAATGTGTTGTGCTTTCTGGGGCTTTGCAGGGCTCAATGATATTTTTGATTTTGTGAATATCCCACGATGGATCGTAATAGTGTTTATCATTATAACCATATTTACGGCATTAAAATTTATAAAGGTTATCTTCTCCGGAATGATCTTTAACAAAAGCTGGGAAGAAAACAGAATAAAGGAGTTAATGAGAAAGAATAATTAATTTCTAATAAAATGAAAAGTTATTTTAATAATGATTCAGAATCCTTTTCGGATGAAGAAATAGAATTTCTTGAAGCCAAAAGAAGAGTAAAAGAAATTAGAGGGTTTTATATCCATTTTCTGATATATTTGGCAGTAAATGTTTTCATATTGGCGGAAAATTTTTATAATTATCATCAGATAGGATGGACAAATATATATGTGCCTGTTTTATGGGGAGTTGTAATTCTTATTCATGCAGGATCTGTTTTTCTTCCGGGGATATTTTTTGGAGATGACTGGGAAAAAAAGAAAATAAAAAAGTTAATGGCAAAATATAAATCTCAGAATAAATATGATTAAAACACTCATTATTGAAGACGAAAAACCCGCAGCACGACGTCTTGAGCGAATGCTTTCTACATTTCCGGAACTAGAGATCCAAAAGGTTATACATTCCGTAGAAGATGGGGTACAGTGGCTTTCGGAGAATGAACATCCTAAGCTGATTTTTTCTGATATTGTTCTGGGAGACGGGCTTTCGTTTGATATTTTTGAGAAAATTCCAACTAAAAGTTTTATCATTTATACAACAGCATTTGATCAATATACGTTGAAGGCATTCAAACTAAATAGCATTGATTATCTTTTAAAACCAATTGATGAAGAGGATCTCACAAAAGCTATCGATAAGTTTAAAAGCTTTATTCCATCCAGCGAGGTAACACCGTCTTATGAAGTAAAGTCAATGCTGGGAAAAGAAAAAACAACTCTTTCACGTATACTGGTGAAAATAGGTTATAATTTGAAGATTGTAATGACATCAGAAGTTAGTTGTTTTTATAGTGAAAACAAGATAGTATACCTTCAGACAGCAGAACGTAGTTTTCCTACCGACTTTTCTCTTGAAGAACTTGAAAATGTACTAGACGAGACACAATTTTTCAGAGTAAACAGACAGTTTATGATTAATCTGAATTATATTAAAAGTATTCATACTTCACCTGTCTATAAAGTTGAAATGAGCTATCAGCCTGATGTTGAAATTACGGTAAGCCGAGACAGAGTAAAAGACTTCAAAGACTGGCTGGTTCGGTAATTAATCTGGATTCTGGTTTTGTTTACAGATTAGCAGTGCCTGACTTTAATTAAGTCAGGCACTGCTAATTTTTACATACTTTTGCAGCAATAAAAACGAATAATCAATAGATTAGAAATCTTGCGAAGAGTTCTTTTAAGCATAAATTGATTAAAAAGAATATTTAGATATTGTATTGATTATTAGTGTTTTTATACTGTAAATCAATTGATTGTGATTTAATTGTATATAATTTTATAAAATTAACGCAACCATTTTTATTATGGACGTCTTATATAGAGACAAATAGAAAAATCAAATATTATGAAGTTTTTAAAATTCGCATTCCTTTTAGGGATTTTTGGGGTAATTTTTACCAGCTGTTTAGGAGATAACAGAGGAGATAATGTTATTTATGGCTATTTGGCTACAAGTAAAGTCGAAGACAAAGAAATAAAAGCCGTTGGAGAATTAAGTAAATTAACAGTAACCTACAAAACGACAAATACCTGTCAGGCCTTTGTTCAATTTCAGATTACAAAAAACGTAGATAATGTAATTGAGTTAGGAGTGGTAGGTTCTCAAAGATCAGGAGACGGATGTACTGATAAAGCAGAAGAGAAGACTTCAGAATTTTCATTCACGCCTCCAAAAGCAGGAACCTATACTTTAAAGTTTTGGTCAGGGAAAAACAGTGACAATAGCGATCAGTTTATAGAGCATAAAGTAGAAATTAAAGATCTGCAACCGAAATCGTAAAACTTAATTTCTTTGGATAAAGAACTAATTGAGATTATAGAACAATGCCAAAAGAACGATAGGAAAGCACAAGAACTTTTATATCGGAGGTATTCTAATGTTCTGTTCTCAATATGTCTGAGATATTCCGGCAATTACGAAAATGCGCAGGATGTATTTCAGGAAGGCTTTATCCTTATTTTTAAAAAAATCACACAATATAGCTTTTCAGGCTCCTTTGAAGGCTGGATAAAACGTGTGATGGTTAACCTAAATCTTGAAAAACACAGGCAGAAAGAGATTTGGTTAACAGAAATAGAGGAAAATATGCCTCTTATAGATGAAGAAGATAATGATCCGAATGATTTTCAGAACGTTAATTATCAAGATCTTATAAAATATGTTCAAAACCTGCCAACACAGTATAGGCAGGTTTTTAACCTTTATGTTTTTGAAGAATATACACACAACGAAATTGCAGAAAGCTTAAAAATATCCCCCGGAACATCCAAGTCCAACTTATCCAGAGCAAGAGAGATTCTTAGAAAAGAATTGATGAAAATAAAACACAAAGCAGAATGAAAAATATAGACAAAATATTTAAAGACCAGCTTAGTCAGCCGCAGAATCCGCCGGCTGAAGCATGGGATTTTATTCAGTCTGCACTGGATGGAGAAAAGCGACGAAAATCTGCGGCCTATATATGGCTTCCTGTTTCAGGAATTGCAGCAATGTTTTTAATTGGTGTTTTTATTTTTAAATCGAATGAAGATTCTTCAGAAAAAAAACAAGAAACAAAATTTGTTAAACAAACTCAGCCTCGGAAATCTTATACTGTTGAAGCAGAGAAAGAAAATACGAATGAAATAATACAGGAAAACAAAGGAACAGATTATATTTCCGGTATCAAGGATAATGTTATAGCCTGGACTAAAAATGTTTTTATACCCAAAGATAAAGCTTCTGATATCTCAGAGACAAATAAAGAGCTTATTGCTCAGTATAAAAATGAAGCTGCTACAAATAAGGAAGGGAGCACGAAGACAACAATAGTACAACAGGATAAGAACGGAAATAAAACGGAAAGCAAATACGAGCAGATTTTTCCTGATAAAAATAATGAGTCAGATCTTCTGACGGGAAGAAACAAAATATTGCAGCAACCAAATAAAGGAGTCCAGAATGATGGAGATAAGTTTTCTATTTCTGCATTTTTTGCACCTACACAGGTGAATTCTTTCGGTGGCAAATCTTTACTATCTAATGATTTCAATAATCTGGATATTCAGAACTCTGTAAATATGTCCTACGGAGCACGAGTAAGCTACGCGATAAATGACAAAATAAAGATCAGAACAGGGGCCGGAATGCTGGATATAGAACAAAGGACAAAGAATGTTCCTATTACCGTGAGTGTTTCTGGTGGAAGAGGTGGAGCAATGTTGTATCAGCTTGCACCAATTCCTCCTGCTCATAATATTTCTTATTCCGGAGATCTCAGAGTAGGAAGCATTGAACCTGTATCCAACTTACAGGCAGACGGAGCTTTTGCAAAAAGTTATTTACAAGGAGATATTGCTCAGAAAATTCGATATGTAGAAATTCCTTTGGAAACCGAGATAAATTTTGCCCAACTTAATAAACTAGGTTTTAATGCAACACTTGGAGCAAGTTCATATGTACTAACCCATAATAGCATTTCGGCAGTTACACCAGGATCGTCTGTAAAACAGGACCTTGGAACAGCAACTAACCTGAATGATTTGAGTTTCAGTGCAAATGCCGGGATTAAAATTGATTACGAAGTTTCTAAAAAAATGAAACTGAATTTAGAACCAACATTTAAATACATGATAAAACCAATGAATAAAGTAAATGATACGAAACCTTACATTATAGGAGTGAGTACCGGAGTTACTTTTTCATTTTAACATAATATTAATTTTAATTTCTTTTTTTATTCAGATGGGGGTTTGGCTATATACAAGCCCCTTTTTGATTGGATTTCAAGTTTACATTCAGTATTTTTGAAAAAACAAAATAAACATGCAAAGATTAAATCTACTAGAAGAGACCAGATTTGAAAAAATTCCGGTAACGGTCTATTCTTCAGAAACGGAAGCCACAAAAACTGTTGCGAAAAGAATTGCACAGTTAATTAAAGATAAACAAGCTAAAGGCGAAAAAGCAGTGCTAGGCCTGGCGACAGGTGTTACACCCATAAAAGTTTATCAGGAATTGGTAAGACTTCATAAAGAAGAAGGACTAAGTTTTAACAACGTTGTGACCTTCAATCTGGATGAGTATTATCCAATGCTGCCAAACGAACCTCAGAGTTATGTAACTTTCATGAATGAAAACCTTTTCAATCATGTTGATGTTCCAAAAGAGAATATTCATATTCCTGATGGTAGTATCAAAGAAGAAGAAGTTGCAGAATTCTGTAAAGAATACGAACAAAAGATCAATGCTTTCGGAGGTCTAGATATCCAGGTTCTTGGGATCGGACGTACCGGGCATATTGGTTTTAACGAGCCAGGAGCAGCACCGAATTCAGGAACAAGAATGGTGACGCTGGACGACCTTACTCGTAAAGATGCATCAAGAGATTTTGGAGGAAAGGAAAACGTTCCGAAGAAAGCAATCACAATGGGGGTTGGGTCTATATTTAAAGCCAGAGAAATTATTCTAATGGCTTGGAATAAGAAAAAAGCTCCAATTATTAAAAAAGCTGTTGAAGGAGAGGTTTCATCTGATATCCCGGCAACTTATCTGCAACTTTCACAGAATGTTGAGTTTATTGTTGATGAAGATGCTGCATCATTGCTAACAAGATTCGATAAACCGTGGTTGGCTCAGGATATTGAGTGGGATGATGTAATTACTAAAAAAGCTGTTGTATGGTTGTCTCAGAAATTAGGCAAGCCAATTCTTAAACTTACTGACGACGATTACAATACTCACGGTATGGATAAGCTGATTACTGAGAAAGGACCGGCTTATAATATGAATATTAAGATCTTTAACGAATTACAGCATACTATTACCGGATGGCCAGGTGGAAAACCTAATGTAGATGATTCCCAGAGACCGGAAAGAGCGAATCCAGCAAAGAAAAATGTATTGTTATTTTCTCCGCATCCTGATGATGATGTAATTTCTATGGGAGGAACATTCATTAAGCTGGCAGACCAAGGACATAATGTCCATGTGGCATACCAGACTTCAGGAAATGCCGCTGTTTGGGATGATGATGTACTTAGGTATTTAGAATTTGCTGAAGATTTCTCTAAACTGGTTGGCTTCGACGATCAGAAAATAAAAAATATCTACAAAGATAATGTAGAGATTTTCGATCAGAAAAAGCCAAATCAAACAGATACGGAATTTATAAGAAAAGTTAAGTTCCTGATCCGAAAAGGAGAGGCTATTGCCGGAGCTCGTTTTGTAGGACTAAATGAAGATCAGATTCACTTCCAGGATCTTCCGTTCTACGATAGAAGAAAGTTCGATAAAAGCAGTTCATATGAAGATGATATCCAACAAACAATCGAACTGCTGAGAGAAGTAAAACCACATCAGGTTTTTGCAGCAGGAGATTTTGAAGATCCACACGGAACTCATAAAGTGTGTTTCGATATTATTTTAGAGGCTTTAAAAAGGCTAAAAGAAACCGATGAATGGACAAAAGACTGTTGGTTATGGATGTACCGTGGTGCATGGCATGAATTCCCGATCCATGAGATCGAAATGGCAGTACCTCTTTCTCCACAAGAGGTTTACAAGAAAAGATTAGCAATATTCAAGCATCAGTCACAGAAAGACTTACCTGTTTTCCCTGGTGATGATGCTCGTGAGTTCTGGGTAAGAGCTGAGGACAGAACGAGTGAGACTGCACAGTTGTATAACAACTTAGGTCTAGCTGAATATGAAGCAATTGAAGCTTTTGTAAGATATAAGTTTTAAATGTCTGATAATGAACCAATATAAAGGGCGGATTTTTCCGTCCTTTTTTGTTTAAATAAACATTTATACGTAATTTAACAGAATATTAATAGACACATTTTCCCGAAAGGAACACTATTTGCAGTATTTATACCACTTAAATTACAATGAAAATGAACAAGAGTATTGGAGTTTTATTAGCGAGTGCTGTTGGATTAGTAACAGTATTAGGAGTTTTTGGGCTACGTAAATTGGTTTCGAAACATGATCACGATGATTACTATGATTATTTGACAGATCGTAACTCGCAAAAGAATGATGAAGCTGATAGTGTGGAACTTAATGCATATTTGTAGTAAATAAACTTATTCATATTATAGCAGAAAGCTTTAACCGTCGGTTAAAGCTTTTTTTGTGGAAAACTATCAGTGATAACTGAATATGTTTTCAGAAAGTTTGATCTAAATTCGTACACAGAAACGCAAAATTGTAATGGCTATAGATCCCATTAAAGGGCAGGGTGCTCAGCAGAATGTACATAACAGATTCGATCGGTATTCGTTTGATTCTGAGGAAGAAGATGCGGATCTGAGAAAATCTAATTTTACAGAAGTATTTCCGAAAACAATAGTCAACCAGGTCAAAAGTCCGGATCTGCCTATGGAGTATTCGCTAAATCCTTATCAGGGATGCGAACACGGCTGTTCTTACTGTTTCGCAAGACCAACACATGAATATTGGGGATATAGTGCCGGAGTAGATTTTGAGAGAAGCATTATGTTTAAGAAAAATGCACCGGAATTGCTTGAAAAATTTTTTAAGAAAAGAGGCTATCAGCCAAAGCCTATTTTGGTGTCTGGTAATACGGATTGCTATCAACCTGTAGAACGTAAGCTGGAGATCACCAGAAAGCTATTGCAACTGTTCCTGGATTACAGACATCCTGTCAATATTATTACCAAAAATGCTTTAGTACTTCGGGATATAGATATTTTAAAGCCTTTAGCAGAGCAAAACCTTGTTTCTGTAGCCTTGAGTATTCCTACAATTAATGAGGATTTAAGAAGGGTAATGGAGCCGCGGACATCTTCCTCCAAAAATAAATTACATGCAGTAGAAGAGCTTACTAAAAACGGAATTCCGGTACATATAATGGTAGCACCCATTATTCCGGGGCTGAATAGTGATGAGATACTCAGTATAATGAAAGTAACCTCTGAAGCCGGTGCGCTATCTGCTGGTTATACATTGGTAAGGCTTAATGATACTGTAGAGCCTGTATTTGTAAAATGGATTGAAACATATTTTCCTGATAGGAAAGACAAGGTACTCAATCTTATAAGATCTATGCGGGGTGGAAATTTGGGTGAAAAAAGATTCTACAACCGATATGAAGGAGAGGGAAATATTGCGGACATGATTCATGATACTGTGAAGCTTGGGAAGAGAAAGTTTTTTGCGGGAAGAGAAAGGATAGTATTGGATACAAGTAATTTTACTGGAACAAAGGACCAGCAACTCCGGTTGTTTTAGTATATTTGTTAGTACAGAACATTAATGTAGTATATGGAAGAAGAAATCAGATTCAGACAGGCAGAAGAAAAAGACAAAGATATTATCTGGGGAATCCTTCAGCAAGCTATTGAAAGAAGAAAAAATGATGGAAGCAATCAGTGGCAGGATGGGTATCCGAACTTGCAGACTGTTGAGAATGATATTGCAAAAGGCCAGGGATATGTTCTGACGCTAAATGATGAAATTATTACCTATGCTGCTTTAATTTTCAATGACGAGCCTGCCTATGAAAATATAAAGGGAGAATGGCTTACTAATGGTGATTTTATGGTTGTTCATAGAGTTGCAGTTTCTGATAAAGCTGCAGGGAAAGGAATCGTGAAAAAATTCTTTGGTACTCTGGATGACTTTGCGAGATCTAAAAAGGTTTACAGTATAAAGGTAGATACCAATTTTGATAATCTTGCAATGCTGGCCATTCTTGAAAAATTAGGATATGTTTATTGCGGAGAGGTAGTTTTCCGTGAAAGTGCCCGTAAAGCTTTCGAAAAAGTATTAACGGCTTAAGCTTTGAAGGCTAAGCCTTTTTCTTTAGTTTTGTATTCTGGTTTTTATCCAAATTAATTTCATGAAGCAGTATTCCTCTAAACGCAGTATTCAGATTTTAGCACATATCCTGAAACAATACGGGATTAATCATATTGTATTGTCTCCGGGCTCCAGGAATGCGCCTATTACTATTCATTTTTCAGAAGATGATTTCCACTGTTACAGCATTGTAGACGAAAGATCTGCAGCATTTGTAGCAATGGGAATGGCTAAAAGTTTGCATAAACCGGTAGCGGTTTCATGTACCAGCGGGTCTGCTGCAACTAATTATTATCCGGCAATTGTAGAAGCATTTTATCAGAATATACCATTATTGATTCTGACTGCAGACAGACCTGAAAATTATGTAGATATTTTCGATGGACAGACAATTCGCCAGAAGGATCTTTTCCATCAGCATTCATACGGAGATTTCCAGATGAAAGAAGATCAGGAAACAGATGCAGACGAATACAATTTTGAAACAGTAAAAAAAGCTGTTGAGCTTTGTCTGGAAAAGCAAGGCCCTGTCCATATCAATATTCCTCTTATGGAGCCATTGTATGAAATGGTAACGGAGCTTATGCCTATGCCGGAAATAGAAAAACATATCCAGGAAAATACATACGAGATCTCTTCAAATGTTATTGCTGAATGGAATACCAGCAAAAGAATATTGATTCTGCTAGGAACATTAGATCCGTCTCCGGAACTTAATGTACTGTTAGAACAGTTGGTGAAGAATCATTCTGCAGTTGTTCTTACAGAGAGTACTTCTAATCAATATCATTCCAAGTTTTTCAATCATATAGACCGTTATATTTTTGACTTTACAGAGGAGGATTTTAAGAAATATGCTCCTGATTTATTAATTACGGTTGGGCAAAACGTAGTGTCCAAAAAAGTAAAGCTTTTCCTTAGAAAAGCTAATCCTGCACGTCATTGGCATGTAGACCCTTATTGGCAGCCTGATACTTATTTTGCACTGACAGAAAAGATTTACTCAGATCATGAAGCGTTCTTCACACAATTGGTAAAGAAAGTTAATCTTGAACCTCAGGCTTATTATAACTTATGGGATGCCAGAAGAGATAAAAAGGATATCAGACATGAAGAGTATTCGCAACAAGTGCCTTTCTCAGATTTTATGGTATTTAGGGATCTTGCAGAGAGTATTCCGGAAAATTATAGTGTACATGTATCCAACAGCTCGGCAATTCGTTATACATTGCTATTTAACTTCTCTGAAAAACATGAAGTTTACTGTAACAGAGGAACAAGTGGTATAGATGGCTGTACTTCTACAACTATGGGGTTTGCCATGATGAATGATAATCCTGCTGTTCTTATTACCGGAGACCTAAGTTTCTTCTATGATATCAATGGTTTGTGGAACAAATACATTCCACCTTATACAAGAATCATTATTGTAAATAACGGAGAAGGGAATATTTTCCGTATTATTCCAGGGCCAGGAGATACAAATGCAATAGGAGAGTATATTGCGACAAGCCATAAAATGAATGCTTCTAATCTTGCAAAACACTTTAAGTTCGACTACTTCCAGATCGAAACAAAAGATGAATTCCACAGATCGTTGGAAAACTTCTTTAAGCCGAGTGTACAGCCTAAAATTTTGGAAATAAACACCAGAAGCGAAGATAATGCTGATGTACAGAAAGACTACTTTAAATTTCTAAAGTTTTGATACTGAAAAGATTCTGAATCAATGCAATAGGATATTCCTGAGTGTTGAACGGAATCATAGCGTTAATCATTTGAAAATGAGAAAACTCTTTAATGTTTTCTAAACCTATTTCTAAGGTTTTTATCTTTCCGGATTTTAATAAATGCTGACGCATAACACCATTAAGTAAAAAAGTTTCAGGGGTGTACCACTCATTATCTTTTCTGAAAATAAGATTAGAATATGAGGTATCGGTTATCATTCCGTTTTGATAAAATATAACGGCTTCTGCATCTGCAGAAGCTTTTAGTTTATTGATCTCATCTCTGTTTTCATATTTAAATGAATATTCTAAATGATTTCCGTTAATCAGCTCAAAATTATTATGAATCTCAACAGCATAAGGTATCATTTGGCAGTGTATACCGCCATTAAGATCATATATGATGCGCCACTTGTAAAGGCCATGCTCATCATGATTTTGTTGTAGAAAATACTCTTTAAGCAGGTAAGGATTTTCTTTTCCATAATGGGAAAATACACTATCCATCCTTTCCTGATGAAGATCAAGCAAGAAAATCTGAGAATCCTCTACGCGTATAGTTTCAATAAACCGGAACATATATTTTGTTAATCATTTCCTGATATTCTGCATAAGCATCACTTTGATGCGTAATTCCTCCGCCACTTTTAAAATAAAACTGGTTACCCTCATTTTCTATAAAACGAATCATAACACCAGAATCCAGATCTTTACCATCAAAATAGCCGCAGACACCAGTATAAAACCCTCTGTCATAGCTTTCACTTTTTAATATTACTTCTTGTGTTTTATCCTTCGGAGCTCCGAGAATGGAGCCAGCAGGAAGCAATTTTTGCATGATACTGCCAATTTTGTTCTGAAAAGAAGGCTTTATAATTCCTTCTATTTCCGAACTCATGGTATAAAGATTCTTTTTCAGAGTCTTAAGATAGTCAATTCTTTGGAAATCAACTAATTTTACATCATCGGCCACCATACTCAGATCATTACGAAGTAAATCCACAACTGTGTAGTGTTCTGCTTTTTCTTTCGGGTCATTTTTCAAAATATTTTCTGCATCCGGAATGTCAGCATCAATAGTTCCTTTCATTGGAAATGTAGAAATCCTCTGATTTTCAATTTTTATAAAAACTTCGGGAGAGAAGAATACCCAATCGTTCTTATAACAGATTTTATATTTAGCCTCGGAGTGGTAGAAAATATCCCGGAGTGTAAGATTGGTTTCTATTTTTGTTTTTCGGGTGTAATTAATCAGGTAAGAATTACCGAATTGCAGATTTTCCATAACAAGATCGAACCCTTTTTTATAGGATTCAAATGTTTCCGGGAAGGACTGCAGATGTATTTTTTTGTTTAGAGAGGTCTCTGGAGTATAGTTTCTGTAATTCTGAAAATGAACCAAGATATCGGGTTTTTTATTCAGTTCATCTTCTGTAAAAAGCAGAATATTTTGCTTTAAAAAATCAATAATAAAAATAAAAGGCTCTCCTTTTTCGGAAAGTTTATCCATTTCAGAAAATTCTTTCGCATTTATTGCTTTCATGATGCAAAAGTACGGAAGAAGATGTGTAATTTTGCGCAAAATTTAATGATGCAGCCGCGAGAAGTAATTTCCTTTTCTGAAATCCCCGTAAAAGCTTTTGAATACTGGAGTAAAACGATCATGTTTCAGGTTTTGTTTTCTATCTGTTATTTTGCCGTTTATTTAGGATTAACGTTCTTTTTATTCAGTTATTATGGTGTAATGGAACAAATACATGATCTTTCAGCATACTTTAATACAGATCAGGTTCTTGCAAGGGAAAAGTATATGGAAATTATTGCTTCCGAAAACTTCAGATATGTTACACTGTGGATAGTTGTTATTACAGCACTTCTGTTTCCCCTGAATCTGGGACTTTTTAATATTTACCGGAAAATGGATAAAGCCGAAGAAATCTCTGTCGGAGACTTATTTGTTGGTTTCGAAGGAAGTAGTTTCTTTAAATATATTGGCTACGCTTTATTCTGGGGAGGTATTTATTACATCTCTAAAATGACTTTATTCCTGGCTCCTGTCTGGGTTTTACTAACCTTGTTTGTTGGACCTTTAATGTTTTTCAATAATCTGAATATTCAGGAATCGCTTAAGCTAAGCTTTCAGGCGGTTGGAAAAAATATTGTTGGCTGCTTGATGGCATTATTGCTGGCAGTATTTGGAAGCTATATTGGAGCTGCATTGTGCGGAGTCGGTATACTATTAACATTTCCGTTTTGGAATGCTGTTTTATACGCTTATTATCAAAAGATCTTTCCTGATAGCCATTAATTTTACTTCAACTTACCCATAACTCATAATAAGTTAATATATTTGGTATAAACAACAAATCTTAATTTATTATGTCTGAATTTGAAGAATTTGATAGCTCTGCAAAACAGCCGCAGAGAGATTTCGGTGATATATTATCCCATGCTTTTAACCTTTATAAAGGGATTATAGGTTATGCAATTGTTGTAACCTTATTGATTATGGCAGTTTCGTATTTCCTGTCTTTTTTGACGGGCGGATGGTCTAAAATGGTTACGATGAGCCAAAGTAGCGGATACGGATATAATGCCGATGCTTATAAAGAAATGTATACCAGCGGTCCTGTTTTATGGTGGGCAGGAAGTTCTACATTGTTTTTCATTTTGGTTTCTCCAATCATTGTCGGGATTATTTATATGATGCACAAAAAGAATTCCGGGCAGGTATTAGATTTTTCAGACTTGTTTATTGGATTCAAGCAAAATACCGTGAATATTATGCTGTATAGTCTTATTTACGTTATTGTAGCTACAATCTCTACCAATTTGTGCTATCTTCCTGCTGTATTTATTATGCCTCTTTTCTTCCTGGGTTATCCGGTTTTATTATTTGAAAATGCAGGCGCAATACAAGCAATATCTAGATCATTCAATATTGTAAAAGAAAATTATGGTGCTTTTCTTCTTCTGAATCTGGTTGCTTTTCTTATTTCCGGTCTTGGGATCATTGCCTGCTGTATAGGCATCATAGTGACAGCATTTTTTTATTATGCAACTATGTATTCTGCTTATATAGCTTACAACGGAGTACCAAAACAATTGACACATACAACATAATTCTGAATGCAAATAAAGCAGGGTAAACCTATTAGTGAAGTAGCAATCAAGCAGATTGCCCTTATCGGTATTATTATCATATTGGCAGGGCTTATATGTTATAATTTATCAATGTTTATTCCCTCTCTTCTGGGGGCAATTACATTGTATATTATCTCAAGGAAATACTTATTATATCTGATTGAAGAGAAGAATTGGAAACCTTCTTTGGCGGCTATAGTAATTATTGTTGCAACACTACTAATTCTGATTCTTCCTGTTTACCTCATTATAGATGTTCTTATAGATAAGCTTGGGAATGCTCAGGCTTATATGCAAAAGTTCAATGTTTTTATTGATAAAATTCATGACTTTGTTTTTAAAGAAGTAGGCATTGACCTGCTGAGTAAAGAGAATATCAATAAACTGAAAGATACAGCCGGGAGGCTTTCCACATCATTGCTGAATACAACATTCAATGCATTAACAGTTATTGCTTCCATGTATTTTGTTTTGTATTTTATGCTGATTTCTCCACGGAAATTTGAGAGTCTCTTAGAAAGTGCCGCGCCTTTCAAAAAATCCAACAACTTATTATTAGGAGAGAAGATTCGCAAAATGGTAATTGCAAATGCTATAGGTATTCCTGTAGTTGCATTGGGACAGGGAATAGCCGGACTTATTGGCTATATTATCTTTGGAGCACCCAGCCCGGTATTATTGTTTGCACTTACATTTGTGACCTCCATGATTCCTATTGTAGGAGCAGCAATTGTATATGTGCCTATTTGTATATTTATGATTGCAGAAGGGCAAACAGGAGCTGGTATAGGATTAGCAATATACTGTTTGGTTGTTGTTGGGCTTACTGATAATTTGCTGAGATTTACGCTGCTGAAAAAGCTTGAAGATATACACCCGCTAAATACTGTGTTCGGAATTATAGCTGGGATGAATATATTTGGCTTTTTAGGGCTTATTTTCGGACCTATTCTGGTTTCGGTAACGATATTGCTAATGCAGGTATATAAAGATGAGTTTCTAGGCAGAAAAATGAGTCCTCCCGATGACGAGTTACTCTTAGAAAAAGATGAATGATAAAATCGAATAATAAATGAATCCGGAAATCTTAAAAGATATTGTAACCCCAAAAATGCCGTTTGGAAAATATAAAGACAAAATTATCGCAGACCTTCCTGTAAGCTATCTGGAATGGTTTCAGCGAGAGGGGATGCCTCCTGGAAAGCTGGGAATGATGCTTTCTACAATATATGAGATAAAATTAAACGGACTTGAGTATCTTCTGACAGAAATCAAACGACAAGTACAGAAATGATAAAACCTGCCATTTGGCAGGTTTTATTTTTATTTATGCGCCTTTTAAAGCTGCTATTTCGTCACGTAGTTTTGCTGCAGCAATAAAGTCTAAGTTCTTTGCAGCAAGCTCCATTTCTTTTTGTTTTTTAGAAATAATTTTTTCAATCTCATCGGATGAATAATTAGCCTGTACTTCAGCAACCTTCTGTAATAGTTCTTTCTGAATATATTTTTGATCCGGGAAGTCTGGATTACGTCTTACCAGAGATTCACTAATCTTTTTATTAAGTGCCTGTGGTTCTTGACCATGCTCCTTGTTATAATTCATTTGCTTTTCGCGACGGTAGCTGGTTTCATCAATAGCTGCCTGCATGCTTTTGGTGATTTTATCAGCATACATAATCGCTTTCCCATTAAGGTTACGGGCCGCACGACCAATTGTCTGTATTAGAGATCTTCTGGAACGTAACATACCCTCTTTATCAGCATCTAAAATTGCAACTAATGAAACTTCAGGAAGGTCTAATCCTTCTCTAAGAAGGTTGACACCTACTAGAACATCAAATAATCCGGCACGGAGATCCTGCATAATCTGTATTCTTTCCAGGGTTTCCACATCAGAGTGTATGTAGCGTGTTCGGATCCCAAAACGTGTAAAGTATTTGGTTAGCTCTTCTGCCATTTTTTTTGTCAGTGTTGTCACCAGTACACGTTCATCCTCTTCAGTTCTCTTCTGAATTTCTTCAATTAAATCATCAATCTGATTCTGAGTTGGTTTTATTTCGATAACAGGATCTAATAAACCTGTAGGACGAATAATCTGCTCTACATATTCACCACCTGTTTTTTGCAGTTCATAATCTGCAGGAGTTGCACTTACATAGATCACCTGATTTTGTAGCATCTCGAACTCTTCAAATTTTAATGGACGATTATCCATTGCGGCCGGAAGACGGAAACCGTGCTCTACCAAAACTTCTTTACGGCTTCTGTCACCACCATACATCGCGTGCACCTGTGGTACTGTAACGTGGCTTTCATCGATTACCATCAGATAATCTTCCGGGAAATAATCTAAAAGGCAGAAAGATCTGGATCCGGCTTCTCTTCCGTCCATATATCGGGAATAGTTTTCTATTCCGGAACAATAGCCTAATTCTTTTATCATTTCCAGGTCAAGCTCTGTTCGTTCCTCCAGTCTTTTCGCTTCATAAGGTTTTCCGATTTCCTGGAAAAAATCAACTTGTTTTACTAGGTCATCCTGAATTTCCTTAATAGCATTCTGCATTGTTTCAGGAGATGTTACAAACAAATTGGCAGGGTAGATATTAATTTTATCGAAGTTTGAAGTTACATTTCCGGAAACAGGATCAAAACTCTGAATTTTTTCGATCTGATCTCCAAAGAACTGAATACGGATAGCGCTATCTGCATAAGCGGGATAGACATCGATAACATCTCCTTTTACCCGGAATGTCCCCCGAATGAATTCGTTTACACTTCTGGAATATAAAGAGCTTACCAGAGTATGTAATAGTTTGGTTCTGGATATCGGGACTTCTAGATCTAAGGAAATTACCGATTTATGGAATTCTGTAGGGTTACCAATACCGTAAATACATGAAACGGACGCAACAATCAGTACATCTCTTCTTCCGGAAAGCAATGAAGCTGTTGCAGAAAGACGCAGTTTTTCTACTTCCTCATTAATACTAAGATCTTTTTCAATATAAGTATTAGTAGTAGGAATAAATGCTTCTGGCTGATAGTAGTCATAGTAGCTTACAAAGTATTCTACGGCATTATCCGGAAAGAACTCTTTGAACTCCATAAAAAGCTGAGCTGCCAGAGTTTTATTATGTGCCAGTACCAGAGTAGGCTTTTGTATTTCCTGTACAACATTGGCAATCGTAAAGGTCTTACCGGAACCGGTTACCCCTAATAAGGTTTGGTATTTTTCACCCAATAAAAGACCTTTGGAAAGTTTGTCAATTGCCTGAGGCTGATCACCGGTTGGTTTGTATTCTGATTGTATCTGGAAATTCATGAGATAGGTATTCCTTACAAAAATACAAAATAGAGAAGAATATTACATAAGTTTCTGTTGTCTGTATAATAGGCCTGTCTATGTATCTAAGAAGCAAAAGCTCCGTTAGGGTTAGGAGCTTTTGTTGTATTAAATTTTCTACAACTTTTTAGTTTCTTCAAAAGCCATGGTTATAGGAAAACGGAAAAGAGAAGCAATATTTTGACCATTCAGTTGTGCCGGAACCCATTTTTTCTTTGTAACAATTGTTTCAATGGTTCTTTTTACTTCTTTATTGAAACTTTCATTAGGACCAACTACAACTATATTTTTTACATTTCCATCCTTATCAATAATGTATGATGCAGTAGTTTTAATAGTTCCTTTACCATCCACTTTGCTATTATCAAAATTTTGGGTGAAGAGATTCCGGAAACTTTCAAGACCATCTGGGAAGGAAGCTTCTTTATCTACTTTTGCATAAGCATCAGGTGATATCGGAGCTTTTGGTGGAGTTGGTGGTGCAGGCGGTGACGCTGGAGGGGTTGGAGGTACAGGTGGAGCGGGAGGGAAATCTGAATTTTTTAATTCCCCGGACTTATTGTACTTCTTAATAATTTCTGCCCGTTTTGTAGCTGTATTTGCGTTAAGTTCCTCTATTTTTTTTGAAATAATAGCTTTTCGTTCCTGTTTTGTGGTATCGGACTTTGCAGAGGTTAACGCCAGAGTAGCGTCTGAAATTTGATCTAGTTTAGCCGTAAGTGAACTTGTTACAGACTCTTTTTCTTTTGCATTCATACTTATTCCAAATGCAGTAGCGGCTATCAATAAAGTAGCGCCGGATATTTTTAAAAAGCGTACTTTGTTTTTGGATGTTTGCTTTGTCATCATAATGAAACGTTTTTTAGTGAGTAAAAAATTAAAATTACTTGCAAACTGGTTATGATATGGCGCCATTGTTTTTGATATAATCAATTTGCGGTAATGCTGTATATCTTTAGACAAACGAAGCGTATGCTCGTCTGCCAGAAATTCATGATTGGCAGTAATAGATTGTTTAATAAGCCAGAAAAAAGGATTGAACCATGCAAATGCCAAAACCAGCTGAATAAACATAATGTCTAATGTATGCTTCTGAAAAAGATGAGCCTGCTCATGCTGTAATATTTCAGATTCGATGTTTTTGTGAAGAAAATCTTCGCCAGGGACAAATATATAATTGAGAAAACAATATGGAATTTGCTTGTTGTCGAGTAGTATATAGTGGATATTATCGACCGTTTTCTTTTTGTTTTTATAAATCCTGTGTGCAATTTGAAGTATGCCCAGTATAAAGCGAATAATAAAAAAGGTGGTTATTACAATATAGCCATAAGCAACAATCTTATACCAGTTGAATGAAGGTTGTGGAGCTTTACCAATAATGACTTCCTGAATATAGTAAAGGTTTACAGTTCGGGTAACCGGATTATTTTCTCGGGCAATGTCAATTTGTATAAATGGTATAGCAAGACTGATAACGACAGCTCCTAAAAGAAAGAATCTGTTGAATACAAATAATTTATGATCTGCCAGCACCGACTTATAAATAAGCCAGCATAGGAATGAAATTCCTAAAAGCAGAATAATTTTGGAGCTATCCATCTTTTTGTTTTTTTTCTATTTCCAGATCTATCATATCACGCAGTTCTTTTAACTGCTTTTCGCTAAGTTTAGCATTTGCTGTAAAGTAAGATGCAAACTGAGATACAGAGTTGTTGAAGAATTTTTTCATCATGCTTTGCATTTCTCCACTGAAGTATTGTTCTTTTTTCACCAGAGAATAATATTGTCGTGAGTTTCCAACTGTTTCATATCCTACCAGGTTTTTGTCCTGCATACGTTTTAGTACGGTAGCTAAAGTTGTACTGGCTGGCTTAGGATCATCATAGGCTTCCATAATATCTTTCATAAAAGCTTTTTCTTTAGACCAGATGACCTCCATTATAAATTGCTCAGCTTCAGTTAATTTTATCTTCGACATTGTTTTAATTTTTAGTTGCTCTACAAATGTAGAATTTATTTTTAATATTCCAAATGAAAAATAAAAAAACTCATCTTTTCAGGATGAGTTTTAAATATTATGCTTCGGTAAGGTGAACGGTAAAGTGCCTTAGAATGTCCGGTTCCCAGGTAATTTTATAACCTTTTGTAATCTCATTTTTTCGCTCAAAAACATTTTTCAGAGCAGCGGCAATATAATCCATGTGATTGTTGGTATATGTCTTTCTTGGAATTGCCAGTCTAAGGAGTTCCATTTTTGGATAGCGATTTTCTCTGGTCTCGGGGTCTCTGTCAGCTAATAAGGTTCCTATTTCTACACCGCGGATACCAGCTTCTTTATACAATTCTATAGCTAGAGTTTGTGCAGGAAACTCAGCTCTCGGAACATTTGGCAGGAAGGTAAGAGCGTCTATAAAAACGGCATGTCCACCAATTGGTCTCTGAATAGGAATTCCATATTCAATGAGTTTGTTTCCAAGATATTCAATCTGTGAAATTCTGCTTTCAAGATATGTAAACTCCGTCGCTTCATCCAATCCCTGAGCAAGGGCAGCCATATCACGGCCGGCCATTCCTCCATAAGTAATAAAGCCTTCATAAATAATTGTGAAATTTGAGGCTTTCTGAAATACTTCATCATCATTAAGAGCAATGAAACCACCGATATTTACCAAGCCGTCTTTTTTGGAAGACATGGTCATTCCATCCCCATAAGAGTACAATTCTCTTACAATTTCTTTAATGCTTTTATCTTGATATGCGGCTTCTCTTTTTTTAATAAAATAAGCGTTTTCTGCGAATCTTGCTGAGTCAAAGAATACCGGAATACCATATTGATTGGACAATTCCCGAACAGCTTTTATGTTTTCCATAGAAACAGGTTGGCCTCCTGATGAATTACAGGTAATGGTAATAAGGCAAAACGGGATTTTTTCCTTACCATATTCCTGGTAAACTTTTTCCAGTTTATTGAGATCAATATTTCCCTTAAAAGGATAAAGATTATTAATGTCAAAAGCTTCGTCAATTGTACAGTCTATTGCATGGGCTTTACGAAACTCGATATGCCCCTTGGTGGTGTCGAAGTGAGAATTTCCCGGAATAATATTGCCTTCTTTTACCAAAACAGAAAAAAGAACATTTTCTGCGGCACGCCCTTGGTGAGTTGGCAAAAGATGTTTGAATCCGGTAAGTTTATTAACAGTATTATAAAGTTGCTCAAAAGAACGGGAACCTGCATAACTTTCATCTCCAGTCATAAGCGCTGCCCATTGCTTGTCGGACATAGCTCCGGTGCCACTATCGGTTAATAGGTCTATAAAAACCTGTGAGCTTTTTAGGTTAAATAAGTTATAATGACTGTTTTTAATCCATTCCGCTCTCTCCTCAGGAGCAGATTGGTGGATTTCTTCTGTCATTTTTATACGATAAGGTTCAGCATAAGGAAGTTTCATGTTGATAATATTTAAGATTGAAAAGAATTTTAGAAATTGTAAACAAAACCTTTCAAATACTATGGAAGGCAAAATGTTGCTTTTGTAATACTTATACAAAAAACAACAGACTCACAATTTTCTAAAGCATCATTCCGGTGCCTTAAATATATTTTCATCAGAATGGAAACCTGAAACACCACCACTAACAGCAAATTTCATAGCCTCTACAGAATTCATACCTTCAACTTCCCGAACATTATCAGGTTCAGTAAGGATTACCCAGCCGGAAATTGCATATGAATGGGGAAGGTAAACGGCAATTTTTCCGCTCAAACCAACAGGTGATAAATCGTGTTGTGTAAGGAAACCGATACGCCATACTTCCGGATTATTGTTGGTTTTTACCCATACCGGATTACTGAATTTCTTTTTATCGCCGACAAAGGAACTCATTACATCCTTTAGTGAAGAATAGATGTATTTAATCCCGGGTGTATGTTCCAGCAAATTATCCATAGCATCTACAAGGATACGGCCCAGTAGAAACTTAGTGCCTATAAAACCAACAAGTGCGGTGATAACAATAACAGAAATAAATACAAGTCCGGGGAATCTCTCAGAAATGGATGGGATAATATTATCAACAGAGGAAACAAGATACCAGATCAGTCCAATGGTGGCACCAATAGGACCAAGGATCACTAAGCCCTGTAGCAGTGATCTGAAGCATAAACCTATGTAATAATTGATTCCTCTTTTTTCCATTAATTAGCCGTGGATGGTTTCTTTTTTTCCGTAAGACTGGATAATTTTGGCTTCATATTCAAGCCATTCTTCCCAGCGTTGGTTTACTTTTTCAGGATCACCCAATTGTCTTGCGAATTTAATGAAAGTTGTGTAATGATTGGCCTCAGAAATCATTAAATCGTTATAAAAAATTTTTAGTTCCTCATCTTTTATATTTTCTGTCAGTACTTTGAAGCGTTCACAGCTTCGTGCTTCAATCATTGCAGCGAATAACATTTTGTCTATAATAAGCTCTTCACGGGTTCCCTGAACAATAAATTTAAAAAGATCATTTACATAATCGTCTTTGCGGGATCTGCCTAATGTATAACCCCTTTGTTTGATAATTTCATGTACCTGATTGAAGTGATCCAGCTCTTCCTGAGCAATAGCCAATAGTTCTGTTACTATTTCCGGATACTCCGGAAGCAACGTGATAAGGGTAATGGCATTGGTTGCGGCCTTCTGCTCGCACCATGCATGGTCGGTTAATATTTCTCCGAGATTACCTTCAGCAATGTTTGCCCAGCGAGGATCGGTTGGTAATTTTAGCCTGAACATGAATTATAATTTTTCACAAAATTAAGAATTTGGAGGATGAAATCAGTTATATTTGATAAAATGAGTTCTATGAAAACAGTATTTTTATTAGGAGCCTTTGCAATACTTTCTTCCTGCCAGAAGAATGAAAACCTATCGGCAAAAGTACCCGCAAAGAATAATTCTGAAGTTCAGGTGCGTTTTGTTGATGAAAAATCCAATACCCTGAAAGGAAGACTTCTGGTTCCGAAGGGTTTTACCCGGGAAATAACAAATCAAAATACATGGGATCATTTTATCCAGAATCAGGCATTGGAAAAATATGGCAGCTCAATCCTGAAGTATGACGGAACAAAAATATCGGATCAAACACATCATGTTGGAACTCTGACGTATGATGTTGGAGAAAAAGATTTGCAACAATGTGCAGATGCTTTAATAAGGATCCGGGCTGAATATCTTTTTGGTCAAAAAAGATATAGTGAAATAGGTTTTAATTTTACCAGTGGAGATCACTTTTCGTGGAAAAGTTATGCAGAAGGGATGCGGCCTTTGATTAACGGGAATAATGTGAAATTCATAAAAAGAGCGCCCGAGAATGCTTTGGGTTCTTATTCAGATTTCCGACAGTATTTGGATATTATATACAACTATGCAGGTACAATTTCACTCTCTAAAGAACTTAAAGATAGCAAGAGTAGTACAGAGCTAAACATTGGGGATTTGATTATAACTCCCGGAAGTCCGGGGCATACGGTAATGATAGCTGACAAAATTTCTGATGGGAAAAATAAAAAATACGCATTGATAGAAGGATTTACTCCTGCGCAGACTATTCATATTCTTTCCGTAAATGGAAATCCATGGTTTAACATCAGGCCTGGAGTCATTATTGAGACACCAAGATATACTTTCCAAAATGCGGTTGTAAAAAGATTTGAATAGGTTTACTTTAAGACCTTTTTCCACTCACCATTCTCTGCAAAATCTTTTATAATCTGGTTCCTACTCAGTAAAAATTGCTTCAGATAATTGGTTAAAATCAGCTTATTAAATAGCATTCCCAAGATACCTAAAGGAGAATCAAACCTGAAAATATCAGTCATTATAGTCCCGGTATCTGTCTTTTCGAAATAATGATCGTGTTTGATATATTTAAAAGCTCCTTTTAACATCTCATCCCGAAAATGAAAAGGTGGATCTAATGCTGTTATTTTTGATGTCAGAGTTTGTCTGATCCCAAAATGTGTTGCTTGCCATGTAACTGTTTCTCCATTGTTTATTAACCCAGAAGTGACTCCGGCAATAGCCTTTTCATGGGTTTTAGCTGTAGAAATAGTATGCAGGTCAATACTTCTTGATAGGTCAAAGACTATCTGAATATCAGCATTTATATGGGTTTTTAATTCTATTATAGGCATCTAAACTCTTCTAGCAGTTAATTTTCTCAGTTTTTCCAGAATTTTCCAGCCTAAAGCATCAGCTTTTTTCAATACTTCTGCAATAAGAATTGCCAAAATAACATTGATTACATATATCAGAACCATTAGTACTGCCCAATGGATATTACCTTTTAGCGGAACAACAATAAAGTATACCAGAGAAGAGCTGATACCCTGTGCAAAGTAGAAGAATATGGCATTCCGGCCAATATTATTGATGAAGGTATCTTTCGTAATTTTTAATCGGTTGTACAATACAAAAACAGTAATCAGTGATAACAAAGACCATACAATATAAGGTACCTGTGGTGGGAATTTCTGTTTGTTGATTTTATAATAAATATCTGGTCCGTAGATGTAACCTATTGTAATAATACTTATCGTTGCTAATACATATAAAACAGGAATATAAGCTTTTTTTATAGTTTTTCCTTTTAACTGAAATCCTATAAGGAATACACCTAAATAATATACAACATAACCAACTTGTCCGGAAGGATAATTGTTTGGATCAATATTGAAAATAAGAGTAAGGGCTACACAAAGAGCAATAAACCATGAAATATGCTGCTTGAAGAAACGGAGAATTAGGACTCCTAAAATGGTAACAATATAATACACCTTAAGATACCAGAAGCTACCCATAACCACAGGGAAGGTGTCGCAGTTGGTGTAACTATGCAAATACCAGTTGCCTAATTGAGCCCAGTCGATAACAGCAGACGGGTTCTGAGGAATATATTTTCCTCCAAATGTGGAGTAGAAGCTTTTCAGCGTATCTATATCCCAAAAGGTAATAACACCTACTTTGAAGATCCAGTCTGCAAAAAATAATCCAGTCACAAAGATCATATATGTGATCTGTAGTTTCAGCAGACGGTAAAGAGTTTTCTCTATATTTCCTGAAGATGTAATTCCACTTAATGCAAAGAAAATAGGAACATCTATCAGAAGACTTAATACTCTGAATTCACTTGGAATATAAAATTGGCCGGACCAGAATGCAGTATGAATAAAAATAATACTAAGTGTAGCCAGTCCTTTGGCAAAGTCAATATAGAGATCTCGCTTCATGAATTTCTTTTTTCAAAAATAGAAAATAAAACAGCCGCTTAAAACTTTTTAAGCGGCTGCAGCATTATTTAACTAATTCTACGAGTTTTAGGAATTCATTCCGGTAGCCGTCCGGATCATATTTTATAGCTGATTTTCCGAGGTTTAAGATGCTTTTTGTTTCTTTATCTTTTAGGTATTGAGAATCACGTAATTTCATTCCGAACCATGCAACATCAGCAGCAAACCTGAAGTCATCGGAAGTATTGCTTAGAGTAATATTTTTATTGTCAATATTTTTAATGATCTCGATACTTTTGTCTCCGTCAGGCTTTTTATATCGGAATTTTATGGTTGCCAATTCTTTTCCGAAACTGTTGCCTGTTTCCGTTTTTTTGGAGTATTTCAGATTTATATTCTTTGGAGAAAATTCATCTTCTGTGCCTGTAGGTATAATTTCATAGAGAGCAGTAACCTGATGTCCTGCACCAATTTCTCCGGCATCTATAGCGTCATTCACAAAGTCTTCATCTTTCAGCAATCTGTTTTCATATCCAATCAGTCTGTATGCCTGTATATTTTGTGGGTTGAATTCTATCTGGATTTTTACATCCTTAGCTATTGTATACATCGTTCCTGCAAATTCCTTTACCAGGAATTTATTGGCTTCCTGCAGGTTATCTATATATGCATAGTTTCCGTTTCCTGCTTTTGCAAGGGTTTCCAGTGTTGTGTCTTTATAATTGCCCATACCATAACCCAGGCAGGTTAAGAAAACTCCGGATTTTCTTTCTTCTTCAATAAGACTTGTAAGATCTTTTCTGGAAGAAACCCCAACATTAAAATCTCCGTCAGTAGCTATTACTACTCTGTTATTTCCATTTTTAATGAGGTTTTCTCTTGCTATTTTATAGGCCAGCTGAATTCCGGCACCTCCAGCGGTACTTCCACCAGCAGAAAGCCTGTCGATAGCTTCAAGAATTTTTTTCTTATCGCTTCCGGAGGTAGCTGGTAAAACAAGCCCTGCTGAACCTGCATAGGCTACTAAGGTTACTTTGTCCTCAGAGGTGAGCTTCTCTGTCATGAGAGCTAATGATTTTTTTAACAGAGGTAATTTGTTTTCTTGATCCATGGAGCCTGAAACATCTACCAGAAAAACCAGATTAGATTTGGGAGCCTTACCCAGGTCTAAATTTTTGCCCTGCAAACCTATTTTCAAAAGCTTATGTTTCGGATTCCACGGAGCAATACTGTATTCAGTACTGATAGAAAAAGGGTGCTGGTCCGTTGGCTGAGAATAATTATAAGGGAAATAATTAATCATTTCTTCAATTCTTACAGCATCTTTAGGTACAGTCTGTCCATAATTAATCATTCTTCTGATATTAGAATAAGCGGCTTTGTCTACATCAACGGAAAACGTTGAAAGAGGAGCTGTTGCTGGACTCTCAAAACTATTTTCTGTAAATTCTGGATATTCCTCTTTTGAAACTTCAATTTTCGTTTGAGGAAGTATAATTATTGGATTTTCTTTTTCTAATTTCCTTGCTTTACGCTTTATTTTTCTCAGTTCTCGTTTAGATAAATCTTTAGTTGTGATAACAATTACACCATTTGCTGCTTTTGTACCATATAATGCAGTCGCCTTTTCACCTTTCAGTACATTTATAGATTCAATATTGTTGGGAGACAGAACTTTTAAATAATTATTATTTACAACTTCACCGTTCATTACATATAAAGGTTCGTTGGTTTGTGAAGGAGTAGATACTCCTCTGATAACAACATTGTTCATGTCTGTATTAACCGGAGATCTCTTGATTCCCATTGCAGGTGAAATTGTATTTATTCCTGTTTCAGCAGTGACTTTTTTATATGCTCTTGCTGAATACCCGGTAATAACTACTTCTTTCATACTATTTTCCGGTGATATTGTAAGGCCAGCCACCTTTCCTTGCAGATTCATATTATTCGCTCCGTCAGCATTACTGAGCCTTTTAGTATCTCTTTTTTCATCTTGCATGCGGGGAGCTTCTACATTTTTCCCGGCTACGGTACTTGCTGACGGTGGTGGTGGAGCATAGCTGGCAGAAGGGCTTATTCCAAGAGAAGGTGCTGCATAATAAGCTTCCGCTTTAGCGGGTTCCTGATATGCAATAATATCTTTAGGAGCATTTAGTTTCTTTTTCTCTTCTTTTATTTTTTCTACCTGGCCCGTTGTAATATCATTTTGTACAATTTTTTGTGGTGGGGTAGGTGTTTCAACAGGAGAATCTGCAACGTTTACAGATTCAGTCTTAGCCATTATCGGCGTTTGTTTATCTGTAGGTTTTACAAACAGATAAGTAACTCCCGCAAATAATATTACTGCGGCAGCGGCAAGCCATTTCCGATTGAGCGAAAACTCTTTTGTCTCTTTTTTGGCAGGCTGTTCCAGTTTGTTTTCCAGCATAGCCCATACCTTCTCTTTGGAAGAAAGGTCGTTAGATTCCGAATGATCTAACTTTTTAAATATATCGTTAAGTGGATCTCTTGGGTTCATTTTAGTTGGTTTTTGAAAAGTAAAACTGATGTACCAATTTCTGTAGCTTGTTTTTTGCAAAGTTTAGCTGAGATTTGGAGGTTCCCTCACTTATTCCCAATTGCTCAGCAATCTCTTTATGAGAATAGCCTTCAATAGCATACAGGTTGAAAATGGTCTTGCTTCCCGTAGGAAGGGTATCCATTAAGCGTAACAATTCTTCTTCATTATACGGGAAATCCTGTATAACGGGATCCGGTATATTGAGTTCGAACTCATCAATAGAGATGGAGACCAGCTCTTTTTTGCGCAGAAAACTGAGGCATTGATTGACTGTAATCCTTCTTGCCCAGGCATCAAATGCCAAAATTTCCTTTAGCTGTGGCAATTTGGAAAAGATACTGAAGAAGGCATCAGCCAAAACTTCTTCTATGTCTTCCTGAGACTTCAGGTATCTTTTGCAGACAAAATGCAGCTTCGGATAGTAGGCGTCATACAGCTTTCGCTGTGCGATACGATCGTTACCGATACATTGTTGTAGAATTTCCTCGTTCATTTTGGTGGTTTCTATTGATAAAGACTCCGTTTCTTTTCAAAAGGTTGGAAAAGATAACTAAGTTTTATCTTTTAAAAAACAGTGTTATGCTTTTCAGTATGAATTATTTGCTAATTTTGTCATTCTCTATTTACTAAAAATGATCAGGAATTTTAGAAAAAATGAATATCTGGCTTTAGCATATCGCTTATTTTTAGCCTACTTCTTTTATTTTGTAACCAGGGTTTTATTCGCTGTTTTCAATTGGGATCTTTTAAAAATTGATTCAGTTGGAGAATTGCTGAAACTTTGTTTTCATGGGATAGCATTTGATACTACAGCAATTTTATATACCAATGCGCTGTTTATTCTGTTCTCAATTTTACCATTATTTGTTAATACTAGGAAAGGGTATCAGAAGTTCCTGATGATTCTTTATTTTGTATGTAACCTCGTAGCAATCTCTTTCAATTTTGTAGATTTTATTTATTATAAATTTACTTTTAGCAGAAGTGCAGTTAACATATTGGAAAGTGTTCAGCATGAGTCGAATAAAGGAAAGCTTTTTGCTGACTTTCTTAAAAATTATTGGTACGTATTCTTATTATATTTTGTATGTGCATTTTTATGGATTTTCCTCTATACGAGAGTTAAGGTGAAGGAAAAAAAATATGAGCATAAAGGAATGTATGTGCTAACATCATTTATTGGTGTCTGTATAATCACTGTTTTGGCTGTTGGAGGAATACGAGGTGATTTTAAAAAGAGTACAAGACCGATTAATCTGGTAGATGCTAATAAATTTGTAGATAAATATGTACAGGCCAATGTGGTTCTTAATACGCCATTTTGTATCATCAGAACAATTGGTACAACATCTTTTAAGAAGCTCACCTTTATGCCGCAGGAAGAGGCTGATAAATTAGCTCATCCTGTAAAACAGTATGAGAATAATGCTCCTTCCAAACCCAATATTGTGATCTTTATTCTGGAAAGTTATTCACGGGAATATATTGGTGCCTTTAACAAGAATAGCGGTATTAAGGATTATGTAAGTTATACACCGTTTTTAGATTCGTTATCACAGAAGAGTATGATTTTCACTAATGCTTACGCCAATGGTTACAAATCTATTCACGGGATGTCTTCTGTTCTGTCGGGTATTCCGTCGTTTAAAGATGCATTTACATCCTCCCCTTATCCTAATCAGACAATACAGTCTTTGGTTTCCATTTTAAACGGTGAAGGCTACGATACTTCTTTCTTTCACGGAGCTCCAAACGGATCTATGGGATTCTTAGGCTTTGGAAATATTCTGGGCTTCAAGCATTATTATGGCAAAACAGAATATAATAACGATGCAGATTTCGATGGAGTCTGGGGGATCTGGGACGAACCTTTCTTTCAGTATATGAATAAGACGCTTACTCAGAAAAAAGGACCTTTTATGTCGACAATATTCTCTGTAACCTCACATGAACCGTTCCAGGTGCCGGCTAAATTTAAAGGAAAATTCCCAATGGGTAAAGTACAGATGCATCAGGTTGTTGGTTATACAGATTATGCTTTGAAAAAGTTCTTTGAATCTGCGTCGAAAGAACCTTGGTATAAGAATACTATTTTTATTCTGACGGCTGACCACGATAATCAGAGTTACTATAAAGAATATCAGGAAGGTCTGAACAAGCAAGCGGTACCTATTATTATTTATAAACCGGACGGAAGTTTACAAGGTGTAAATGACGAATGGGCTCAGCAGATAGATATCTATCCGACAGTTCTGGATATGATCGGCTATCAGAAACCTTTCCGAAGCTGGGGGGTAAGTTTGTTCGGTGATAAAAACCAGTTACCTTTTACTGTAAACTATATGGATAATACATACCGTTATGCATCCGGAAATTATATTTGTGTTTTCGATGGACATAAAACTTTAGGATTTTATGACAAAAATGATAAAGGTCTGAAAAACAATCTTATCGGTCAACGAAATGCAGAGATGAATCAATTAGAGCTGCAGTGCAAAGCATTCCTGCAAGATTATTTCCACAGAATAGTAGATAAGAAACTGAACTAATTGATTTTGTGTGCAAAAAATGTTGATAAACATATTGCTAATTGCAAAAAAATAAATATCTTTGCACCTCGAATAATTATAAAATATATATACAATGTTTGCAATCGTAGAGATAGCAGGGCTTCAATACAAAGTTGAGCAAGACCAAAAATTGTATGTTAACCGTTTGAAAGGAGATAAAGGAAACAAAGTTTCTTTTGACAAAGTTCTTTTAACTGTTAACGGAGCAATCACTGTGGGCGCCCCAGCTGTAGAAGGAATCGCTGTAGAAGCGGAGATTATTGATCATGTTCAGGCTGATAAAGTAATCGTTTTCAAAAAGAAAAGAAGAAAAGGTTACCAGGTTAAAAACGGTCACAGACAACAATTAACTCAAATCCAGATTACTTCAATCACAGGATTTGATGGAGAAAAGCCAGCTAAAAAAGCTGCTGCTAAAAAAACAACTAAAAAAGCTGCAGAAGAAACATCTGAAGAAGCTGCAGGAGAATAATATTTAACCCGAAAAAAGTTAAAATAAAATGGCACACAAGAAAGGGGTAGGTAGCTCCAAAAACGGTAGAGAATCACACTCTAAAAGACTAGGTGTTAAAATTTTCGGTGGTCAAGAAGCTATCGCGGGTAACATCATCGTTAGACAAAGAGGTACTCAGCACCACGCTGGAGAAAACGTAGGTATCGGTAAAGATCACACGCTTTTCGCTCTAGTTGACGGTAAAGTAGTATTTACTAAAAAGAGAGATAACAGATCTTATGTATCTGTAGCACCAGACGCTTAATTTTAGCGTTTTATAAAAATAAAACCCCAACGAAAGTTGGGGTTTTTTGTTTTTTACAGAATAATGTTATATTAGTAAAACCAAAACCTTATAAATATTACATTATGAAAAAGTTATCCAAAAAAGAACTTAAGACAGTTCAGGGTGCAATCGGAAAATGTCCAAAACCGGCCACAACTTGTGGTCAATGGTGTGGCTGGACAGAAGATCAAAAAGCAAGCTGTATGAGCTTTGTTATTGAAGTTTGCGACTGCTAACATTTTAATCCCGGAAGATCCCGGGATTTATTTATAAATACATTAAACAATCTAAAATATTAATTATGAAGAAATTATCTAAAAAAGAGCTTCGGTCTATTGAAGGAGGTTGTGGAGTAGTGATTAACCCACCAATGAATTGTGATGAATACTGTGATATTCATCGGAAATATGGTGGTGTAGAAATATGCTATAACAGTCCTCAGATTCCTTTGTCGTGTGAAGCATCTTGTCAGTAATAAAACACTCAGCATTTGCTGAGTGTTTTGCTTTAATAATCGAGCGATTAGAATAATATTACAAGCTTTTAGAAATAGATTTAATTAGAATTCTTAGAATTAAGAAAACTTCCCTATTTTTGATAAAACCAATTCTATGAAGTATAAAAAACTATCTGTGGCAGTTGCAACTTTTGCTTTTGCAGCTGTTTCAGCACAAAATTCTAACTCATTGAAGTATCCTGAAACAAAGAAAGTAACTCATACCGACACCTATTTTGGTACTCAGGTAGCAGACCCATATCGTTGGCTGGAAGATGACAGAGCTGAAGATACCAAAGCATGGGTACAACAGGAGGTGAAATTTACGCAGGATTACCTTGCGCAGATTCCTTTCCGCGAACAGCTTAAAAAACAACTTTTAGATATCTGGAATTATGAAAAGATTTCAGCTCCGTTTAAGAAAGGTAAATACACTTATTTCTATAAAAATGATGGTCTGCAGGCTCAATCTGTTTTATACAGAAAGGATGCTACAGGTAAGACAGATGTATTTTTAGATCCAAATAAGTTTTCTGATAAGGGAACAACCTCTTTAGCAAGTCTTTCATTCAATAAGAAAGGAACATTAGTAGCTTACAGCATTTCTGAAGGAGGATCTGACTGGAATAAAATTATTATTCTGGATGCAGAAACTAAAAAACAGATCGACGAAACAATTATTGATGTGAAATTTAGCGGAATCTCCTGGTTAGGAGATGAAGGTTTCTTCTATTCCAGCTATGATAAGCCAAAAGATGGAAGTGTACTTTCCGGAATGACGGATAAGCACAAGGTATATTTTCACAAGCTTGGAACAAAACAGTCTCAGGATGAGCTGATTATTGGTGGTGATAAATTCCCAAGAAGATACTTAAATGGTTATGTAACAGATGATCAGAGGTATTTGGTGGTTTCTGCAGCCAATGCAACCAACGGTAACGAACTTTATATTAAAGATCTTAAGAATAAAACAGATTTTATCCCGATTGTTACAGGTTTTGATAGCAATGTAGGTCTGGTTGATACAGATGGAGATACATTGTTCCTACATACTGATAAAAATGCGCCTAATATGCGTATGGTAAAAACGACGATTCAGAATCCAAAACCGGAAACATGGAAAGATGTTATTGCTGAGACATCTGAGCCTATGCGTGTAAATTCTGGTGGAGGTTACTTCTTTGCAACTTATATGAAGGATGCGCTGAGTCAGATTAAGCAATACGACAAAACCGGAAAGCTGGTCAGAGAGATTAAGCTTCCGGGTAATGGTACTGCAGGTGGATTTGGTGGTGAAAAAACAGAAAAAGAGCTGTATTATTCATTTACCAACTATATTACACCACCAACAATCTTTAAGTTTAATGTAGATTCAGGGAAATCTGAGGTTTATCAAAAGCCAAAAGTGAAATTCAATCCGGAAAACTATGTTTCGGAGCAGGTATTCTATACTTCTTCAGACGGAACTAAAATTCCGATGATGATCAGTTATAAAAAAGGACTGAAAAAAGACGGAAAGAACCCTACAATATTGTACAGTTACGGAGGGTTTAATATCAGCCTTCAACCAGGTTTCTCTGTTGTAAATGCTATCTGGATGGAGAACGGCGGAATTTATGCTGTTCCGAATATCCGTGGTGGTGGTGAATATGGAAAAAAATGGCATGATGCCGGAACCAAACAGCAAAAGAAAAATGTTTTTAATGACTTCATTGCTGCAGGGGAATACTTACAGAAGAATGGTTATACTTCCAAAGATTATATGGCGCTTTCAGGACGTTCGAATGGAGGATTGCTTGTCGGTGCTACAATGACAATGCGCCCTGATTTAGCTAAAGTGGCCTTCCCTGGTGTTGGTGTATTGGATATGCTGCGTTATAATAAGTTTACAGCTGGTGCCGGATGGGCATATGATTATGGTACAGCCGAAGATAGTAAAGAAATGTTTGAGTATCTGAAATCTTATTCACCAGTACACAGTGTAAAAGCAGGTACATGTTACCCTTCTACAATGGTAATTACGAGTGATCATGATGACAGAGTTGTTCCTGCGCATTCATTTAAATTTGGTGCAGAATTACAGGCAAAACAGGCTTGTAAGAATCCTGTTCTTATCCGTATTGAAACTAATGCTGGACATGGAGCAGGACGTTCTACAGAACAGGTTGTTGCAGAGAATGCAGATCTGCTTTCGTTTGCACTATATGAAATGGGTATTAAAAATCTGAAATAGAATTTGTTTTCAGTATAGATACAAACAGACAGGCCAAAAGCTTGTCTGTTTTTTATTATGTTAAAAAGAGAACCGGTAAGTCTTATTTGTCTGGAAATGCATAACTTTAGTAGACTAAATTACAGACAATGGAAAATAATGACATGACAACTCTGGTGCAGGTAATGAATACCTTGAAAAGAAGAGGTGTAGATAAAGAAATTCAGATGAATGAAAATAAAAAATTTGTTCTTCAGAATTCCAATAAAGAATACCAGCCGGAAGATCTTACAATTATTAAAGTTTATCGTTTCGAAGGAGATTCAAATCCGTCTGATAATGCCGTGCTATACTTGGTAGAAGATACAACAGGGCAAAAGGCATATATTATAGATTCATATGGTGCTGAAAGTAACTATGCCGGATCAGAATTTAATAACTTTCTTACAGGGATAGCCGTAGACGAGAGAGAAGGAAGAAATCTGAGTATCTAGTCTGTTGTTGTTTCTTTCTTTTTAAAGAGACCATTAAAAAGTCCTTTTTTAGCCTGATTCTTTTGCTTTCGGGCGTCAATCTTCTGCTTTATTTTCTCCTTTTTTTCTTTGATGTCATCCACTGTCTTTTCAATTTTGGAGGTATCGCCAATCAGAGAACCTTTTAATCCGGTTTCTATTCCACGCCATAATAAATTGAAAAGAGATCTTTTTTCGGTTCTGGTATAGTCTACATCAATTTGTTTAGGAGTATTACCTGTGTCATTTTTGATAAACCAGTTGGTCAGAAAGCTCAGGAATTTTTTCTTTTTCTGGTTTTTCTCATCCAGAAGTTCTACTTTCAGATTGGTATTTGTCATCAGAAATGGACCTTTTATACCATATTTATTCCCTTTGAAATCAAAATCGACACTATTAATCATCCCACTGGTGCTTACATGCAAATAGGGTCTTATAAAATCATTGATTCGGGATGCATCCAGATTGATGATATTGGCTTTGAAGTTAAAGGCATCATGCGGATTTGCAACATCAAAGGTCCACAGAACTGTGGTTGGAGAAGTTCCGAAGAAGCTGGTTTTTCCGTTTACGGTAACCATAGTATTCTTTCCTTTTAGTTTGGCTGTATTTATATTTTCAATGCCAACATTAAGGTTTGCAAAAGAAAGTTTTCCCGGAGCCAAAGCTCCTCTATCTGTTTCCTCATACTCCAGAAGGCTATTGATTACTTTCGTATGATGTATTGTTAACGGAAATTTGATTTTTCTGAATTTTTCTGAGAAAAAATTTCTTGGAGTAGGATCTGGTGGTGGCAGATTACTGCTGAAAATATTCATATACATCTGATGTACATTCAGATTGTTGACCTCTACCTGCAAATGGTTGTTTAGATTTGAGACTTTATATCCGGCGAGTTCTATTTTAGGAATCTTTACCGTATACAAGTCTTCCTGTATCGGGATTGATTTGTTGAACTGAGCTCTGTTCATGGTCGGAAGAAAGTTGAAATCTGAAACAGTAATTTTATGATTGTCCAGAACAAGAGATGATAATGAGAGCTTGTAATATTTATTAGGGTTATAGTGGAAATCATGCGTCTCGAATCTATAAGCGCCATATTTAAATGGAATTTCTCCTTTCGATGTTTCTTCGTTCATCAGGATTTTATTCATATTGGCAGAAACTTTTTTTAACTGGAAATGTTGGCTCCCGTCTGGTTTCAGCATTAGGATATTTCCATTTTTTAATGAAATGTTATCCAATTCAATATCATAAGAAAAATTTTTCTGAGATTTAGGGCTCTTCCCATTAGTTGACATGATTCTGACATCAGGGCTGTCAAATTTTACTTCAGCCAGAGAAATCTTGTTGTCTTTGAAGCTAATATCCTTAAAAGTCATTTCTCTGGAGGTAACAGCGAACAGATTTGTTTTATTGGGGTATTTTTGTGCAAAATGCTGCTGGGAGAGTAAAGGCTTCATTTCAAATCCTTTAATGCTCATCTGTCCATTTTCAGTAGCGATTTTTTTTGCTTTATAATCGTAGATATTTTCGTCACGATAGATGAAGTTTTCGCCGGAAATAGAGTAGGAATCAAAAACAACAGGAAGTTTTTGTTTTACCTCCTTTTCTGTCATCCTGAAGTTTGTTAATTCAAGGTTCAGATTTTTTACTGTAATAAGCGAATCTTTATTGTACTTCAGAATATCAATATCACCGTTTTCTACATGGATGTTTTTAAAAAGTATGGGCTGTTTGCTATTATTGCCTGTTTTCTCATCTTTTGGCTTTGCCAGGACAACTCTTAACTTTGGCTGTACAAATGTTACATCGTCTGTATTGATTACCTTATTGTATATAGCGTCCCATATTCCGAGGCTGCTTATTTTTAGTTCTCCGATACTTCCGTCTAAGCCAATTTCATTTTGATCATTCGGTTTTTTATTGGAAATATTAATCTTTTTCGCGGTTATATTTCCTGTTTTAATATCTACATCCAGATGCTGGTATGTAATATTATATGGAGATCTTTTTTTAATGATCTCCGGCAGATTATTTTTGAGCCAATAATTGAATCCATAAGAGGCAGCAAAAGAAAGAATCGCTAATATACCGATACCAAAAGCGAATATTTTTAAAAATCTTTTGTACTTTAATTTCATCCGTGTATTGTGTTTCCGGTTTATCCGGCCGAAAAATCTATTACATAGCCTTCATGGCTTCGTACATTGATGAAGTTTCCTCCTTCAAAGTAAAGATATTGGCCTTTTATACCTTTTAGTACTCCTGTAAATTCCGGTTTTTTATCCAGTGTAAATACTTTTATATCATTTGGTGCTTGATATGGATAATCCAGCTTCCAGATTTCTTCATCAGAAGAATAGAATTTTTGCGAATCTTTTGGGAAATACTCTTTTATTTTTTCACGGAAATCGGCAAGATCAACATCTGATTCCAGTGTTTGCAACATTTTTTTCCAATTGGTCTTATCTGCAAGGTGATTTTTCATCTCTACCTCTATAACTCCTGCTTCATATCTGTTGTTAGTTCTTGCAATGGGAAGAGCAAATGTTGCTCCTTGATCAATCCATCGTGTTGGAACCTGAGTTTCCCTTGTTACACCAACTTTTACATCACCTGTATATGCCAGATATACAACATGTGGAACTAACTGAATTTCTTTTTCAATCTCCAAATCTCTCTCTTCAATACCTAAATGAGCTGTTGACAATTCAGGGCGAAGGATCGTTTCGCTGGCATACGGACTTTCAAAAAAACATTTTTTACAGAATCCCATACGGAAAATAGGCAGATCCTGCCCGCAGGAAACGCATTGATATCCGATATGCTTTATGCTTATTTCTTTATCAAAAAGCTGATTCATACTAATTAAATCGCCCGAAAGATTAAGGTAATATTGTATTGGTTTACCGTTTTCAGTGATCATTTTTAGTATTTGTCCAGAGAATTTCATTTGTATATAAATTATGTATATGTAAAAGTAAGTAATATTTCAGTAATTTATTTATTTCGAAATTAACATAAATGTCTATAGAAAAGGTTATTTTTGTTAGGAACAGGAAAAAGATGAATTATTTAGTAACAGGAGGGTCTGGCTTTATAGGATCACATCTGGTAGAAAAATTATTGAGAGAAGGACATTCTGTCATAAATGTGGACAACTTTGATAATTTCTATGACTACCAGATAAAAGTTCAAAATACACTGGAATCAGTAGGTGATGACAGTGCTTTTGATTTCGACCATAAGCTTACAGATATAGCTAAACTTATTGACAGAACAAAGTCCGAACAATACAGACTTTACTATCAGGATATCAGGGATAAAGACGGGTTGGAAAAGATCTTTCAGATGCATTCTTTTGATATGGTAATACACCTTGCTGCATTAGCAGGAGTACGCCCATCTATTGAAAAACCTCTTGAATATGAAGAAGTGAACATCCGTGGTACCATGAATCTTTGGGAACTTTGCAAAGATTTTGGAATAAGTAAGTTTGTATGTGCTTCATCTTCCAGTGTTTATGGTAATAATGATAAGGTGCCATTTTCAGAAACAGATTTTGTCGACGAGCCTATATCTCCTTATGCCGCTACCAAGAAATGTGGTGAAATACTAGGGCATGTATATTATAGTCTGTATAAAATAGACATGATCCAATTGCGTTTCTTTACAGTATATGGACCAAGGCAAAGACCGGATCTTGCGATTCATAAATTTGCTGATTTACTGTATCTTAACGAAAAAATTCCTTTTTACGGAGATGGCACTACTGCCAGAGATTATACTTTTATTGATGATATTATAGACGGTGTCACCAAATCAATCAGTTATCTTCATAATCATGAAGGTGTTTATGAGATACTAAACCTGGGGGAGAGTGATGTAATAACCCTGCAGGAGATGGTTTCGATACTGTCAGAAGAGTTGAATACAGTCCCTGTTCTTCAACGGTTGCCTATGCAGGCCGGAGATGTACAGAGAACAAATGCTGACATCCTGAAAGCAAAAACTTTAATAGGCTATCAGCCAAAGACTAAGTTCCAAAATGGCATAAAAATATTTGTGGAATGGTTTTTGAGAAAAAAAACAAAAAAATAGTGAGTTAGAGGTGGAAAATTAATTAATATCCCACCTAATTTTTTACATTTGCAAAAAATTCAAAATATGTACTGGACATTAGAATTAGCTTCATATCTTAGTGATGCACCATGGCCAATGACTAAGGCAGAATTAATCGATTATGCTATTAGAACAGGCGCACCGATGGAGGTTGTGGAAAACCTTCAGGCTATTGAAGATGAAGGTGAAATTTATGAAAGTATCGAGGAAGTTTGGTCAGATTACCCGACCGATGAGGATTTCCTTTGGAACGAGGACGAATATTAATAAAACGTTTGGCTGATTGCATGGAGCTATCGGCTTTTTTTAATGATTAACTAATGCAATTAGCCAAATGCTATTTGCCAAATGCGATATAAATGGGTTTTTTAGACACGATTCTCAAGGGTTTTTTAGGTAACAAAAACGAGAAAGACCTGAAGGAAGTAAAAAAAGTAGTAGAAAAGATAAAAAAAACTGAGCCGGCTATTGGACAGCTTTCCGATGATGGGCTTAGAGAAAAGACCAGAGAATTTCAACAAAAAATTCAGGATGCTGCAGCTAATGTGCGTAAGCAGATAGAGGATATCCAAAGCAAAATCGAGACAACAGATAATGTTGACGAGAAAGAAGCGCTTTACGGGCAGGTAGCAGAACTTAATAAAGTTGCTTATCAGCACGAAGAGAAAGTTTTAGGAGATATTCTTCCGGAAGCTTTTGCATTGCTGAAAGAAACTGCAAGAAGATGGGCACAAAATGGTGAAATCCGAGTAACTGCATCAGATAGAGACCGTGAACTTGCTGCAACAAAAGATTTTGTTGTAATAGAAGGAGATCAAGCGATCTGGAAGAGCGAGTGGGATGCTGCCGGTACTGCTGTGAAGTGGGATATGGTACATTACGACGTTCAGTTTATCGGGGGAACAATACTTCACCAAGGTAAAATTGCCGAGATGGCAACTGGAGAAGGTAAAACATTAGTAGGAACTTTACCTATTTTCCTTAATGCACTTCCGGGCCGTGGTGTACACGTTGTAACGGTAAACGATTACCTGGCAAAACGTGACTCGGCATGGATGGCACCTATCTTCGAATTCCATGGACTTTCTGTAGATTGTATCGACAATCACCAACCAAACTCTGAGAGCAGAAGAAAAGCATACAAATCCAGTATTACTTACGGAACCAATAACGAATTTGGTTTTGATTACCTGAGAGATAACATGGTAAACAGTCCTGAAGAATTAGTTCAGGGTGAATTAAACTATGCGATTGTGGATGAAGTAGACTCCGTATTAGTAGATGATGCAAGAACTCCACTTATTATCTCCGGTCCTGTTCCGCAAGGAGACAGACAGGAATTTGATCTGCTAAAACCAAGTGTTGACAGAATTGTAGAGGTACAGAAAAAGACCATTACGGGTATCTTCGGTGAGGCTAAAAAACTTATCGCAGCCGGAAATAAAAAAGAAGGTGGATTCAAACTTCTTCAGGCATTCAGAGGATTGCCAAAGAACAGACAATTAATTAAATTCCTTTCTGAGGAAGGAAACAGAGCGCTTTTACAGAAGACTGAAGCGCAATATATGGCGGATAACAACCGCGAAATGCCGAAGGTAGATAAAGACCTTTATTTCGTTATCGACGAGAAAAACAATCAGGTAGACCTTACCGATAAAGGGGTGGAATATATGTCTCAGGGTAACTCAGACCCTAGCTTCTTCGTTCTTCCTGATATTGCAACTGAAATTGCAGAACTAGAAAAGCAAAACCTCCTTAAAGAAGAAGAATTTGCTGCCAAAGAAGAATTATACCGTGATTTTGCTGTAAAATCTGAACGTGTACACACTTTAAGCCAGTTACTAAAAGCTTATTCATTATTTGAGAAAGACGATGAATATGTTGTAATTGACGGTGAAGTTAAGATCGTTGATGAGCAGACAGGTCGTATTATGGAAGGAAGACGTTACTCAGATGGTCTTCACCAGGCGATTGAAGCAAAAGAAAATGTGAAAATTGAAGCGGCAACGCAGACTTTTGCAACGATTACATTACAGAACTATTTCCGTATGTACAACAAGCTTGCGGGGATGACGGGTACTGCAGAAACAGAAGCAGGTGAACTTTGGGAAATCTACAAATTGGACGTAGTGGTAATCCCTACCAACAGACCGATCCAGAGACATGATAAACACGATTTGGTATACAAAACCAACCGTGAGAAATATAACGCAGTAATTGAAGAAATTGAGAAACTTACAGCTGCCGGAAGACCTGTACTAGTTGGTACAACTTCAGTAGAGATTTCTCAGTTATTATCAAAAGCGCTTCAATTAAGAAAAATACAACACCAGGTACTTAATGCTAAGCTTCACAAGAAAGAAGCTGAAATTGTTGCCGGAGCCGGACAACCAGGAGTTGTGACTATTGCAACAAACATGGCAGGTCGTGGTACCGATATCAAGCTTTCTAAAGAAGTAAAAGATGCGGGCGGTTTAGCAATTATTGGTACAGAAAGACATGACTCCAGACGTGTAGACAGACAGTTAAGAGGTCGTGCAGGACGTCAGGGAGATCCAGGTAGTTCTCAGTTCTATGTTTCTTTGGAAGATAACTTGATGCGTCTTTTCGGTTCAGAAAGAATTGCGAAAATGATGGATAAGATGGGGCACAAAGACGGAGATGTAATTCAGCATTCTATGATCAGCCGTTCCATCGAAAGAGCTCAGAAGAAAGTGGAAGAGAATAACTTTGGTATTCGTAAGAGATTATTGGAGTATGATGATGTAATGAACAAACAACGTGATGTTATCTATAAGCGTAGAAAAAATGCTTTATTTGGAGAACATTTGAAGTTTGATATTATGAACATGATCTACGAAACAGCAGGATCTATTGTTAACCAAACAAAAGCAGATAATAATTTCAAGGAATTTGAATTCGAAATTATTAAGAACTTTACAATGGATGCTCCGGTTTCTGAATCCGAATTCAAAAATATGCAGGCACCTGCACTAATTGATAAAGTATACAATACAGCTGTAGAAGACTACAAGCAGAAGTTAGCTCTATTGAAAGAGAAAGCTTTCCCTATCATTGAGAATGTATACCAAAACCAAGGTAGTATGTTCAAAATGATTCAGGTTCCTTTCAGCGATGGTCACAGAACATTAACGATTGTTACTGACCTTCAGAAGGCTTATGAAACACATTGTGAGTCTTTGATTACAGATTTCGAAAAGAATATTTCTTTAGGTATTATCGACGAAAACTGGAAGAATCACCTTCGTGAAATGGATGACCTTAGAAGATCTTCTCAGGGAGCTGTTTACGAACAAAAAGATCCGTTAGTAATCTACAAGCAAGAATCTTTCTTCTTATTTAGTGAGATGGTAGATAAAATTAACAAAGAGATCGTTTCTTTCCTTTACAAAGGAGAGATTCCGGCTTAATAATCTTTAATTTAAATATTGTTGAAAACCGTCAGCCTCAGGCTGGCGGTTTTTTGTTCAAATAAAACAATTTACTGATATGTTGTTTTAGCTTTATAAACAATCTGCCTCGCATTCGGGGCAGACTGTTATTTTTATGAACTTTTATGGGTGATGTTGGATCATAAAAGCTATTTGTGAAGCGATTATTTCACCATTAAATAATATTTTGAAATCATTTGTTTCACCAATAATCTCAATTTTAAGGTCTTTACTTGCATCCTTTTTTGCTAATAGTTTAACATCTGTAGAATTTAGATAAACATCCAATCTGTATCTATTGAATTGTGTTATAGGATCAACTCCCAAGTAATCTAATACATGTAGGTTATAATTATTATTCATAATTACCCCATATTCAGATGAAATGGTACTTGTTATAAAGCTTAATCCGGCAGGAAGAGTTAGTGGAGTTTCTAAATAGGTGTAAACACCAATAGTATCATTGTTTTCAATATTAGACTTTACATTAAATGGAATTGTTTTTAAGCTTAATTTATGCTTTACTGGTAGTTCTTCTTCTTTATGCCAGTAACTGTCCATCCAATTCCAAAATTGGTCTTTAGTAGGTATGTTCTCAAAATAGTTCTTTAATTCAGTTTTTGTTGTCATAATAAAATAATTTAGGTTAATTGTTAATGTTAGTTGCTTTGTTTTCCGGTTATAAATATTTACCAGATTCAGATGTTTTACTTAAATGTCTTTCATAGTTATTTTTTTAATGTGATTATTAAAAGATGATGAGGCCTGCATCATATACTGTTTCTTAACTGTAAAGCAAATGTATATGGCCGCGGCGACAGAACTTGACGCATTAAAAATTATTTTAAAATAAAAAGTGAAAACAAAAATTTGGAGATTCGAAAACCGTCAGCCTTAGGCTGGTGGTTTATGTATCACATTATGGCATTAAAATATATGATAAATAATAGCTTTATACATATGATCAGTATTTCACCTATTAGTGATGGTCTTTTATGACTAAGATTGCCTTGTGTTATTTATATTTATAATAAATAAAAGAAATTTGATAGAAAAATAAAATTTATTTAGAATTGTTAAAGATAATATATTTGCAAAAAATTTGTTTACATGAAAAAAGCACTATTATGTGCCTCTCTATTAGGTTCCGTATTGGTTTTTGCACAGGAAAAAGACTCACTTAAGTCAAAAAGTATTAATGAAGTTATTATCAACACCTATATTAAGAAGGATAGTAACTATTCTAATAAAATGCCTTTGAAAGGAATTGAAAATCCACAAGTCTATTCCTCTATTGACAAAACTATCTTAGAAAACCAAGGAGTATATACTGTCGATGATGCTTTCAAAAATATTACAGGCTTACAACCTATGTGGGGAGCAAACGGAAGAGCAGGAGATGGAGGTGCTTATGTAAACTTAAGAGGATTTGTTGCGGCAAACTCCTTAAGAAATGGTGTGTTAGGAGCTGTAACAGGAACTATTGATGCTATTAATCTTGAAAAAGTAGAAGTACTGAAGGGACCTTCAGGAACCTTGTTCGGAAGCTTGTTAACAAGTTATGGTGGTGTGATTAACAGGGTAACGAAAAAGCCCAATGAGGTCTTTGGAGGATTCGTTAATTTATCAGGAGGTAGTTATGATACTTATAGAGCCGCAGTAGATATAAATACTCCACTTACAAAAGATAAAAAATTATTATTCAGGTTGAATTCTGCTTATACTCATGAAGGTACTTTTCAGACAGAAGGTTATAAAAAGAATCTGGCAATTGCACCCAGTATTACTTATAACCCAACAGATAGATTAAATATCAACTTTGATATGGAATTATTCGACATGAAAAGTATGGGAGATCAAACCTTTTTTATGTACTCAGGTAATTACCTTAAGAAAGTTAATAATATTAGAGACCTGAATTTAGATTATAAAAACTCCTATTTAGGCAAGGGCTTAACAAATACAGGAAGAAGTATTAATTTTTTTGGACAGGTAAACTACAAAATATCGAATACAATCACGTCTTCTACTAATTTTAGTACATCCTCTAGTTATTCTGATGGGTTTATGCCTTACTTATATTTCTCGGGTGATGATCCGTCCAGTATGTACAGAAGTGATCAGTCAACCAGAGATAGCAGAAAAAGGTCACTCAACTTTCAACAAAATTTCAATGGAGATTTCCGTATCGGAGGTTTGAGAAACCGTGTTGTTTTAGGTTTCGATTATTTAAGAGTAAACAATAATCAGAACTTTTATGATGTTAATGGTTTTGACAGAGCTCCTGATGGTACTTCGATTCCGGTACCATTACACCAGCCAGGTTTTGATTATACCAACTTTAATGGTCCGGCATTACAGGCAAAATATAATGCAATGGCAGGGAACGAGACTCCGTATTTAGTAAAAGGGATACAGGATAATTATGCAGTGTATCTTTCAAACGTTTTAAATGTAACAGATAACCTGAATGTTCTTATGGCATTAAGAGTAGATAACTTTATTAATAAACCGGGAGCTACAGGAGCGGCAGATTCAGAGGCAAACAAAAAGTTAAATCAAACATTTTTTTCTCCAAAGCTTGGAATCGTTTATGAAGTTATAAAAGATAAGGTTTCATTTTTTGGAAACTATCAGAATAGCTTTAAAAATCTTAATTACTATACAGATGCTACTGGTACAGCAAAGACTCCTGTACCGGAGCAAGCTAACCAGATGGAAGGAGGGATCAAAACAAGCCTGCTTAATGGTAAGATATCCTCTACACTAAGTTATTACAATATAAAAGTAAAAGATGTTCTTAGGAGTATGCCTAGTCCGGGAAATCCTAATGCACAGGTACAAGACGGAACTATTGTAAGTAAAGGAATGGAACTGGAGGTCAATGCATATTTAGTAAAAGGCTTCACTGCTGTTGTTGGCTTTAGCTATAATGATTCAAAGTATACAAAAGCAGATAAATCTGTTTTGGACAGAAGGCCCAATACATCAGGTTCTCCTTATTTAGGCAATTTTTATACAAGTTATCAGTTCCTGGATGGGAAACTAAAAGGTTTAGGCTTTGGTATTGGTGGTAATTATGCAAGTGAGAACAAAATATACAATGCTGAAGATGGTGTTTTCTCTTTACCATCCTACTTTGTACTAAATGCCAATGTATATTATGATGCTAAGAAATTTAGAATTGGAGTTAAGGTTGATAATCTAACGAATCAGCATTACTGGATTGGCTACACCACGGCAAATCCTCAGAGATTATTAAATGCGGTTGGAAGCATTTCGTATAAATTCTAGATTAAAAATAAAATAATAAACACACTATAAAAAACAATGAAGAAGCTAACACTTGGAGTCGCTTTACTGGCCGCAATTATAGCACAAGCTCAGGAAAAAGACTCTCTTAAGTCAAAAAATATCGATGAAGTAGTCATTAGCGGGAAGTATTACCAAAAATATAAGCTAAATGAAGTTTCAGGATCACTAAGATTACAGACCCCAATTATAGAACTCCCTCAGAATGTTCAGTCCATAAGTTCTCAAATTCTGGCTGATCAGATTACATTAAATATGTCAGAAGGTATTGTAAGAAATGTAAGTGGTGCCAGAAAAGTAGAGCATTGGGATAATGTTTATTCTAATGTATTTATGAGAGGAGCCAGTATTGCAACTTTTATGAACGGTATGAATGTTTCGTCTACATGGGGCCCAATTAATCCGGATGCAGCTATTATTGACAGAATAGAATTTGTAAAAGGTCCTGCTGGTTTTATGGGATCCATGGGAGATCCTGCCGGATTTTATAATATCGTAACTAAGAAGCCAACAGGTAGGTTTAATAATAGTGTAAGGTTTACAACAGGCAGTTACAACCTTTTCAGAGGAGAAGCAGATTTGGATGGCGTATTGATAAAGGATGGTGTACTGGACTATCGTTTAAACCTTATGGGAAGTACCAATAAAAGCTGGGTAGAGAACGATAAGACTAATAAGATAATTGTAGCACCTTCCATTACTTTCAGACCTACAAAAACAACAACTTTTACAGCTCAGTATAACTATCAATATCTTAAGTTTGCACAACCTGGGGCTTATCTGATGTCTAATGACGGATATGCATCGCTGAATGTACATACCAACTTTAACGATCCTAACTTTAAAAAGACCGAGGTAAAAGATCAGAGTTTATTTTTAAGTTTAGATCAGAGACTATTCAACGATTGGGTTTGGAGTACTCAGTATGCTTATATGGACCTGAATTATGATGGTGGTTCATGGTGGGGAACATTTGATAAGGATAATAAGAATATCCTGAACAGGGCTTTGAGCAACTGGCAGGCTGTCGGAAAAAACCATATTTTCCAAACCTATGTTAGAGGTAGCCTAAAAACGGGAAATGCTGTTCACAAGATTATTGCAGGATTTGATTTTGGAGACAGAAAATACAATGCTGATTTTTCATCATTCCCGGGAAGCTTTCCAATTGATATTTATAATGTTCAATATGGTGTAGATCCGTCAAAATTACCTTCATCCGATTTTTATACGCTAAATACCAAAGCCGGTTTTTATAACGATCAGGGCGTAAAATACACTTCGTATTATGCTCAGGACCAGATAGAGTTATTTAATAACAAGCTTCGTATTACTCTGGCAGGAAGATATACAAGCGGTACAACCTATGCAGCTTATCCTAATCTTAGCCCTGGTACACCTATCGTACCAGATAAAGCAGGTGAATTTACGCCAAGGGTTGGTATTAGTTATTCCATTATGAAAGATTTCTCTGTGTATGGTGTTTATGATAAGACTTTTATCCCACAGTCAGGAACAGGTATTGGAAAAACTAAAGTTACGGATCCACTTAGAGGTCAAAACCTTGAAGTTGGATTGAAAAAAGACTGGTTTGGTGGAAAATGGAACTCAACATTTGCAGTATATGAGATCAGAAGAAAGAATATCTTAACAAATGGTGATATAACACAAAATGAAGGAAATCCATTTGTGATTGCAACAGGTGAACAAAGAGCCAGAGGGTTTGAAGCAGATATTAAAGGTGAGATTTTTAAAGGATTGAATGTTGTAATTAACTATGCTTACACCGATGCGAAAACTATTAAGGATAATGACCCAACAAGGATAGGCGTTCAGTCCCCTGGGAATGCTAAGAATGTTCAGAACACCTGGCTAAGTTATAGATTTGGAGATGGATTTTTGAAAGGATTTGGTCTTTCTGCAGGATATCAATATCAAGGTGGAAGACAATCCTGGTTTGGGTCTAATACGCAATACGATCAAAGATTACCAGACTATTTTGATACCAACTTCGGAATCTCCTATGTGGCTAAGAAATTCGATGTTAATTTGTTGCTGAACAATACGCTCAACAGAAAACTTTATAGTGGATACAGAGGTGGGGCAGGAGAGTATGCATGGATCTATAATGCTCCAAGAAACTTTAGATTATCAATAGGATATAAATTTTAAATAATGAAGAGATTAACCGGTGGAACCCTGCCGGTTGACTTTTTTAGAATGAAGAAGAAACATCATAAGAAGAAACCTGGATTTTTTAAAGTATGGTCTGCCAAATTACATCTTTGGTTAGGGTTATCCGTCGGGTTTATTGTTTTCATCGTGTCCTTATCGGGGACTTTATTTGTTTTTAAAGACGAGGTACAGAACGTCCTCCGAAAAGAGGCTATTTATGTAAAGCCACAGACCGTAAAGGCGCAGGCTTTACCCATAGAGGAACTCCGTAAAAAGGTGATGACTAATGTTCCGGAGAAATATCCTGTGAGCGCTGTAGAAATCCCGTTAGACAAAAATAAATCCTATATGTTCTCTTACTATGAGAAGAGCAAAAAAGGATGGAATTACTTCGGTCAGGTAAAGGTCAATAAACTTATTTATGTGAATCAGTACACAGGGGATATACAAGCAGTATATAATGAGAAGTACGATTTTTTCATGCTAATGAAATACCTTCATTGGAGTCTTTTACTGAATTCTGAATGGGGACCATATGTTATCGGAATTCCTGTTGTACTATTTATTTTTATGCTGATTACCGGAATTGTATTATGGTGGCCGAAAAATAAAAAAGCAAGAAAAGGACGATTTAGTTTCGACTGGAAGAATGTGAAAACCTGGAAACGTAAAAACTATGATCTTCATAATATTTTAGGCTTCTATGCTTCATTTATTGGATTAATAATGGCTGTCACCGGAATCTATTTCACTTATCCGTACGTGAAGAATGTATTCAATTATGCGCTATCCGGATCCGCAGAGCTAAAAAAAGAGAAAGATATTAAATCGCCAGATTCACTTGCAATAAAGAACAGTTCTGTGTATGATCTTACTGCGCAACAGACAAGATTACATTATCCCGGATCATCAAGTTTCAGAATTCCCCTAAGCGGAAAGAATAAGAAAGGAAAAGAACTGAAAAATATCCCTGTTACGGTCTATCAGAAAGAGGGCAGATACAGTGAAAGACATCAGATTATTTTTGATAAATATTCAGGGAAAATTCTTCTGAACAAATCTCATGAAAGCCTAAATGCAGCAGAGAAATATTCCAACGCCAATTATGACATTCATACTGGATCCTATTTTGGACTGTTTGGAAAGATCATCTGGTTTATTACAGGGCTTGTATGTACATCTTTACCTGTAACAGGATTTTTGGTATGGTGGGGAAAACAGAAGAAAAGGAAAATATAAACACACATTAAAAATGAATAAGGTCATACTAACTGCAGCTTGTCTTGCTGCAATCAATATATTTGGGCAAAAAAATGACAGTCTGAACACCAAAAGTGTAGACGAGGTTATACTTACAGCTTCAAGAAAGAAAGAGAATATAAAAGAAGTGCCAAGTTCTGTTACTATTGTAGGGGAGAAGCAGGTACAATCACAATTAACAGTAAACTCAGATATTGCAAGTATCTTACAGTATACGGTTCCCAGTTTAGGGCCTAGTGCCGGACAAACTTCAAATACTGGGCAAACCCTTAGAGGACGGCAAGTGCTGGTTCTTATAGATGGTGTACCACAATCGACACCTTTGAGAAATGGAGGAAGAGATATCAGGGTAATAGACCCCTCTTCAATAGAACGCATAGAAGTTATTAAAGGAGCATCCTCCATCTACGGAAACGGAGCAGACGGAGGTATCATTAATTATATAACGAGAAGGAGCAAATCGGACAAGAAGATATCCGGAATTTCTCAAATTGGCTTTACAGGTCAACCTTATGGCGGAACGCTTGGGATAAGAGCAAGCCAGCTACTTTCGGGTAAGCTATCTGATAAATTCGACTATGTTGCATCTTTAGCCTATGAAAGAACAGGCTATATGAAAGATGCTAATGGTGTTAACCTGAGTCCTACATATAGTACTGCAAAAATGGATAACTACAATGGTATGCTAAAGCTGGGTTACAACATCAATGAAAATCAGCGAATAGAAGCCTCTTATATTGGTTATGCCTCAAAATCCGATTTGAATTTAGGATTAAAAACCGGTAAATATGGTATTACTCCAACCATAGGAGAAGGTAAAGGTCTTGGATTGGAAACAACTCCACAAGGAACACCCAGAAATCATAACTATAAGTTAAGTTACGATAACAAAAACCTTTTCAATGGTACTTCTCTGAACGTAAATCTTTATTATCAGGATTTCAGAACTGTTTACGGGTATAGTGATACTTTCCTGAATGGAGGACAGTCCAATGTAATTTCAAAGAAGAAAGGAGCAAGGATAAATCTGGATACACAGTTATGGAATGCAGCAAATTCTCAGGCAGAAGTTATCTATGGAGTTGATATTCTGAATGATCAGACCGTTCAGAAACTGGAAGACGGACGCTACTGGACTCCGGATATGGATATGACAAACATAGCACCCTTTGCATTAATAAAAATAGATTTATTAAAAAAGCTTACGATAAAAGGAGGACTGCGCTATGAAAATATGAAAGTGAAAGTTGGGGATTTTAATACCCTGTCTACACTTAAAAGTGACGGTACTTTTACGAAGAGCATATTTGTAAAAGGTGGAAATCTGGAATACAATGCACTTGTTGGAAATATAGGGGTACGTTATAATGTTCAGCCCTATATCAATTTATTTGGTAGCTTCTCACAAGCTTATTCCATTAATGAATTGGGCAGGATATTAAGAACGTCTACAGCCAGTACAATTGCTAGCCTGGAAACCAAGCCAATTATTGTCAATAATTATGAATTTGGGGCGACCGGACAGCTTAATAAGTGGATTAACTATGAAATTACGTCTTATGTAAGTACTTCCAAACTTGGGGCAACATTTGTACAAAGCGCCGACAGAGCACTTACTATATTGCGGGCACCAGAAGTTGTCTATGGTGTAGAAGGGTTTCTGCACTTTACACCAGCCCGATGGATAAACTTCGGTACCAGCTACAGTTGGATGGAAGGTGTTACATCGCTGAAAGATGATGGTGACTATTCTGCAAAGATTAACAACAGCAGGATCTCCGCACCCAAAGTTTTAGCTTATGTACAGGTTAGACCAATTCAGGCACTTTCTGTAGGATTAGATATGATGCACTCATTTAAGCAAGATCGTTTCCAGCCAAATCCTAAAACAGGCCAATTTACATATGGTGAAGGTTTTGTTCCGGAATATACCATCTTCAATTTGAAGTCAAGTTATGAGGTAAATAAAAACTGGAAACTGTCATTAGGTATTGAGAATATTTTTGATAAACTTTACCAGCCGGCGGTTGCATGGTGGAATGCACGGGACAATGAATTTGTCAATTCTATGGGGATGAGAGGTACTTTTATGATCGAATACAAATTTTAATTAATCTAAATAAAAAAAGAACCTTATCTTTGGGCGAATTTATTTTCACTGACAGGATATGAAAAAACATCATCATAAAAAGAAGCCGGGATTCTTCAAAAAATGGTCTGGAAAGCTGCATCTTTGGTTTGGCCTTTCTATTGGCTTTCTCATATTTATTATTTCTATAACTGGGGCTTTATATGTCTTCAAAGATGAGGTTGAGAACTACACCCGAAAAGATGTAATCTACCATAACGAACAGAATATTGAAAACAAGCAGATCCTTCCAATCAAGGTTATGGAAAAGCTGGTGGTAGAGCAGGTGAAAGAAAAGTATCCCGTTCATTGGGTAAATATCCCGATAGATAAGAAGCAGTCTTACATGTTCTTCTGGTACGAGCACAATCCGAAGGCATGGAATTATTTTGAGGAATTTCCTGTTTACAAACAAGCTTATGTAAATCCATATACCGGTAAAGTTCTTAGGGTATATGATGAGAAGAACGGGTTTTTCAATATTGTAAAGATGATCCACTGGAGCTTTTTGCTAAAACAGGATTGGGGTTCTTATGTGGTAGGTATTCCGGTGATTATTTTTATGATTATGCTGATTACAGGGATTGTCCTTTGGTGGCCTAAAAATAAAGCAGCGAGAAAACAGCGGTTTTCCTTTAAATGGAAGAATATTAAAAGCTGGAAAAGGAAGAACTATGACCTTCATAATGTTCTGGGTTTCTATGCCTCTATATTTGCTCTGATCTTCTCCATTACAGGTTTGTTTTATGCGTTTTTCGTTGTTCAGGCAATGATCTATGTCGTTTTCTCCGGGGGTAATACAAAATATCCGGATTTTACACATATCAAGACCAAAGCACCTGTAGAAATGAGAACTGACAGAACACTGGATAAGATTATTAATACTGTTAAGGAAAAATATCCGGAGTCTTATGGTTTTGCACTGGACCTTGGACACGAGCACATGGATGATCATGAACATGCCAACTTTGAAGTTTATGTAAAGCATTTATCCTATTCTTATCATAAAAACAGCAGCCTTATTTTCGATGAAAATTCAGGAGAATTGCTTCATACACATGATCCTAAAGACAAAAACTTTGGAGAAAAGGTTGTGGGAGCTAATTATGACATCCATGTAGGAGCTATTCTAGGGTTGCCGACTAAGATTATAGCCTTTATTGTGAGTTTAATCTGTGCATCACTACCCGTAACCGGATTTATGATCTGGTGGGGCAGAAGAAAGAAAAAGAAAGCTTAAATTTTTAAAAGATTATAATAATTGACGAAGCCGGAACTAAAGTTCCGGCTTCTGTATTTCAGTATAGGATTATTGTTTACTGAATGTGTATGACTTTTTTAAATCAGTTACTGCTTAATTAAGTAGCCTGAATATAAACTATTTATCTTTTTTATAATTTGATACACCAAATTTATTTAAATTTATTCTAAATAAAAATATGATTAATTTCATGTCTTAATTTAGAATAAATAAATATAATTTTGCACAAAAGAAGATTATGAAAAAAGCTGTCTTGTTTTTCTGTCTTTCAGCTTCTATAGCTGTGGGTGCTCAACAACAATCTGAGAAAGAAAAAGAGATTGAAGAAGTTGTGGTATCCGGAAATACTTTCGAGCAGAAAGTAAAGGAAGTTCCTATTCCTATAAAGGTTATAGATAAAAAACAGATTCAGCAGTCAGGAAGTGTACGATTAAGTGATATTCTTGCGGAGCAAACGGGTCTTATTATTACCCCAAACCATGGTACAAGTCTGCAAATGCAGGGGATGACCGGTGAATATACACTAATACTGATAAATGGGGAACCTTTGGTCGGAAGGACTGCGGGAACATTGGATCTTTCCAGAATTACCGTAAATAATATTAAGAGAATAGAGATTATAAAGGGACCTAGTTCTTCACTATACGGATCAGATGCTTTAGCCGGAGTAGTTAATATCATCACCGAAACTGCAACTAAAGATTCAGGAAGTTTAAGCTTACGCTACGGAACCAATACCAATATAGATTTTGGTGGAGACATCAACATCCGAAGAGATAAATTTTCAGTAAACCTATCTGCCAACCGTTATAGTTCCGAGGGTTACAGCCTTAACTCCGGAGCAGACAGCTATGGGAAAACAGTGAATCCATTTGAAAACTTCACTTATTCCACCAATATCAATTTTACACCTAATAGTAAATGGAAGTTTGGGTTGTATGCCAGATATTATTATGACGATCAGGATGGGAAGATGCTTAGCCAGGGGCAAAAAGTTGATGGTTACTCTAAAAACAAAGACTACAACATTGCCCCACAGGCTACATGGACACCAAATGATAAAGTGACTTCCCGATTAAGGCTTTATATGTCGGCATCGAACAACGATTCCCAGTATAAATTTGTAGATGGCGGGCAGGTAATGGATGAAACCTACTTTAGAGAACGTTATGTTAAAGCTGAAAACTTTACAGATATCAAGTGGAGCAAAAGATGGCAGACCACTTTAGGTGCAGGTATTATTTATCAGGATATTGAAGCCAACAGATATAATGAGAGGAAATCCTCGAACCAGTTTTATGGACTAGGTCAGATTGCATATACACCCATGCAGGGTTGGAATATTCAGGCCGGATTCCGTTATGATAACAACAGTGTATTCGGATCTCAGTTTAGTCCAAAGCTGGCAACAGATATACAGGTTTTTAAATTTCTAAGTATTCAGGCTTCTGCAGGACGTGGATTTAAGGCTCCGGACTTCAGACAACTCTATCTTAACTTCACCAATAATTTAGTAGGTTATTCTGTATTAGGAACACAGGAAGTTAGCGTTGAACTGGCCAAAATGATAGCACAGGGAATTGTAAAACAAGAAAATGTACTTATAGACCCTTCAAAAATTAGTGAGCTAAAACCTGAGAGTTCATGGGCCTATAATTTAGGTGCAACATTAAAACCAGCTAAAGGAGTAGTTGCCAAAGTGAATATATTCCGTAATGATATTGACAATCTTATTCAGACAGTTCCTATTGCCAGAAAAGAAAACGGACAGAGTGTTTTCTCTTATCAGAACTTTAACAAAGTCTTTACTCAGGGAATAGAAACAGAGTTGTCTGTAAGTTTCCTGAACAATTTTACGTTTGCAGGAGGCTATCAATACCTTGAGGCAAAAGATAAAGATGTATTAGACCGTATAAAAGCCGGACAATTAGGTGGGAATAATGACAGAGGAAACTATATCATATTAGGCCCCGGAGATTACTATGGCATCCCGGGAAGAAGTAAACATACTTTTAATGCTAAGCTATTTTATGAGGACAAAAATGGCTGGTTCTTCAATGTAAGAGGAATCTATAGAGGCGAATATGGTTTTGCAGACACAGACGGCAACGGAATTATCAATAATAAATCCGAAATGGCACCAGGTTATTTCTTACTCAATGCTTCGCTAGGAAAGAAGATTTTCAAAAACTATCATGTCAGCATAGGTTCTGATAATATCACGAATTTCAAAAATATACAATTTAACCCAGAGTTTGCCGGAAGATTACTATGGGTGAGCTTTAAAATAACTTATTAATATATTATATATGAAAAAATTACTTTTTACTACAGCAATCGGATTACTATCACTGGCATCATGTTCCAGTAATGACAGAGGTTCTGAACCAGCACCAGTAAATCCATCCGCAACCGTTAAGACACAAGATGTGAAAGACGTTGATGGTGCTACAGTCGCAACGGGTAAATTTACACTATACAGCCTTCGCGAAAATAAAGTCATTGCTTCTACAGAGCAGGACACAGATAAGTGGGATATAGGTTTTAGTAAAACAATAATTATCATTAATGGGGGAACTGCAAGAAAGGGAAAAGGAGCAGCAACAATTGTAAAAGGAACTTCTTTTGATGCTTTAAAAACAGCACCAGAAGATGCTGCTTTTAAAACAGATAGCGGAAATAGTGGAGACGGTCTGGCAATAACAACAGGAGCAACTAAAGGATGGTATAATTATTCTGGCCCACCAAGTCACCTTATTACTCCAATAGCAGGAAACATTATTGTTATTAAAACGGGAGATGGTAAGTATGCCAAAATTCAGATTACGAGTTATTATAAAGGGGCTCCAGCTACAATTTCAGATCAAGCTGCCTTAAATGACTCTGGATATTACAATTTTAAATTTGCCTTGCAAACTGACGGAAGCAAAACTTTCAGCAAATAATAAATACACCATAAATTAAATAGTTTGTTTTTTTACTTTACTTTTGGCCAATCGGATTCCGGTTGGCTTTTTTTGATAAAGCAATTGATAAAAACTAATAGATAATAATCTGAGAAATAACTAACTTCGTATAAGATTATGAAAAAAGTATTTTTCCTTATTCTTAGTTTACTATTAGTTTCCTGTCAGGGGCAGGAGAAGAGGAAGAGCACGGTTAAGCAAAATAAAATGGAAAATAAATTAGCGTATGCAACCATTGGAGGTGGTTGTTTTTGGTGTGTTGAATCATGCTTTAATATGTTAAAAGGGGTAGACTCTGTTATTTCAGGTTATTCCGGAGGACATAAAGCGAATCCTACCTATGAAGAAGTTTGTACTGGAGATACAGGACATGCTGAGGTTGTACAGATAGCCTATGATCCTGCGGTAATCAGTTACAAGCAACTGATGGAGGTATTCTTATTTCTTCACGATCCTACACAGCTAAACAGACAAGGGAATGATATAGGTACACAGTATAGATCTGTTGTATTCTATAACAGTGAAGAACAGAAAAAAGAAACAGAAGAGGCTTTAAAAGAATCTGAGGCTAAGCAACAATGGAATGGTAAGTATGTAACACAAGTTGTTCCGTTTGAAAAATTCTGGCCGGCAGAAGCTTACCATCAAGGCTATTATAAAGAGAATCCAAATCAGCCTTACTGTAGCGCTGTTGTAGGTCCTAAAATTCAGAAGTTCAAAAAATACTTTGGCGAAAAGGGTTGGTTGAAATCCGAAGAAAACTAAGTATTTGTTAACCATAAAAAAAACAGTAAGAAGCAAAATGCTTCTTACTGTTTTTTTTATGTCTATTGAGAGATTAAATCTTCTCTTCTTTAGATTTAAAACTATAAAGAATGCTTTCTTAGCATTTCAGTATGGGGAATGTTATCTTCAAGATAGCTTTCTCCCACAGGCTCGAAGCCAAGACTTCCATAAAACTTTAACAGATAATTTTGTGCACTGATTCTGATATCAGGATTAGCATATCTGTTTTTAATAGTTTCCAGAGTCAGATTTAGCAACGGTCTTCCTAGCTTATGACTACGATATTCCGGATGAGTAACAACTCTGCCGATGCTGCTTTCAGGATACTTTATTCCCTGATCAAACATTCTGCAATAAGCAACAACTTTACCACCCATTTCTGCCCACAAATGCAATGCTTTCTGATCCGCATTGTCTAGATCCTGATACGGGCAATTCTGTTCCACAACAAAAACTTCCGCTCTCAGCAGAAGGATTTGATATAGTTCGGTTGTTGTAAGCTCTTCAAAAGCTTTTACTTTCCAGACAGGAGCTTCCATTAAAACTTTACCTTATTTTTTTCTAAAATAATATTAGTTTCTCCAATGAAATCAAGAATAGCATCTCCGCCTTCTTTTTTCTCGGCAGACGTGATATAAGATTGTGGCAGTTCCTCCCAGAATTGTAAAAGCTCATCATGATATGCCTTTACATGGTTTTCAATTGCTTTAGGCTTTAGCTTATCTGCCTTTGTAAATATGATAGAAAACGGAATTCCGGATTCACCACACCACTGCATAAATTCGATGTCAATTTTCTGAGGAGCATGACGGATGTCTACCAACACAAATAGATTCACTAAATTATTACGGTTTAGGATATAATTTGTGATTAGTTTTTCAAAACTTTTACGAAGAGTCTTCGATACTTTTGCATATCCATAACCAGGTAAATCGGTAAGATACCACGTTTCATTTACCAGAAAATGATTGATAAGCTGTGTTTTTCCGGGAGTTTGTGATGTTTTAGCAAGATCCTTTCTGTCCATCATCGCATTGATGAGAGAAGATTTTCCCACATTGGATCTTCCGATAAAAGCGTATTCCGGAAGATTAGCTTCAGGGCATTCCTGCCATTTGCTACTACTTTTTACAAACTCAACTGATTTTATCAGCATTTATATTTTATCTTTTAACCAGTTATACAATATATCACTAAACTCTTTTGGCTTTTCCATCATGGCAGCGTGGCCGCATTCTTCGATCCAGAAAAGATCAGAGTTTGGTATTTCTTTATGCATTTCCTCTGCTACTTCAGGTGGAGTAACATTGTCCTGCCTGCCCCAGATAATACATGTTGGACATTTAATATCTGGAAGATCATTCTGCATATTGTGTTTGATGGCGCTTCTGGCAAGCATAACTGTTTTTATACCTTTCATTCTGTCATTCACCACTGCAAAAACTTCGTCCACAAGTTCATCTGTTGCTACTTCGGGGTTGAAGAATACTTCTTCTGTTTTTCTTTTGATATAAGCCTTATCGCTTTTTCTTGGGAAAGAATCACCGAAAGTACGCTCATATAATCCCGAACTCCCTGTAAGAACAAGATGTTTAACAAGATCTGGTCTCGCTAATGCTGTTATAAGTCCTACATGTCCGCCCATAGAATTCCCCACAAGAGTTACCGGGGCTTTAATATGTTCTTCTACAAAACGGATTACATATTTAGATATACTTGTAAGATTAGTATTTAAAACAGGCAAATCATAAATCGGAAGTTGTGGTACGAATACTTTAAATCCTTTTTCCGAGAAGTATGCTGACATTTCATCGAAATTACTCAAACCACCCATTAATCCGTGCAATAGCACCATAGGATGTCCTTCTCCTGCTTCCATATAGGTGAATTTCTTCTCTTTTTTTGTTTTAAAAATCATAATTATATGTTGCCTAAACCCTGCAAAAATACGAAAAAATCAAGTCTTGATTAGAGGTAAAGTTGATTAATATGTCAGAAATTACAAAATTTTAATATCAATCAGATCTCTTTTTATGAAAAAAAATAAAAATATATGATAAACTGTTATAAACCAAAATATTAGAAAACACAGGAGATTCGTTAAAATTTTGAAAATCAAAAGTTATCCACAATAAACAAAATAGTGGTATGAAGTGGTAAAAAGTGGAAATATTTGTATAAATTTGTCCCAAATGAATAATTTCATCGGGACATATGAGTGTAAAATTGACGATAAAGGCCGCTTGAAAGTACCTGCGTCGCTGGTGAAGCAAATGGAGAATTTTGCTGACCAGCCGTTTGTTGTTAAGCGATCTGTTTTTCAGTCATGTCTTGAAGTGTATCCGATGAGTGGTTGGGAAAAATTAATGCACAAAATTAATGGTCTTAACCGATTTGTAAAGAAAAACGCAGATTTTATCAGAATGTTTACGGCTGGTGTAAAAACAGTGGAGGTGGATAATGCAGGGAGATTGCAGATTTCTAAAGACTTGGTACAGTACTCGGGTCTTAAGAAAGATGTTGTGGTTACGAGTGCCGGAGAGCTTTTCGAGATTTGGGACAAAGAAACGTATGAGCAGATAATTTCAACAAATGATGTCGATTTTGCTGCATTAGCGGAAGAAGTAATGGGATCAATAAATCCAGAAGATGTATCATAACCCAGTATTATTAGATGAAAGTGTCAGTGGCCTTATTACTAATCCGGATGGAATCTATGTAGATTGCACTTTTGGAGGAGGAGGTCATTCACGGGAGATTCTTTCCAGACTCTCCGACAAAGGACGTTTGTTTTCCTTTGATCAGGATCTGGATGCTCTTGAGAATAAAATAAATGATGAAAGATTTACGATGGTAAATCAAAATTTTCGTTTCCTCGAAAATAGTTTGTTAATGTATGGTGTAAGCCAGGTTGACGGTGTTTTGGCGGATCTTGGAGTTTCCTCTCATCAGTTTGATGAGGCGGACAGAGGATTCTCTATACGAACAGACGGGCCTTTGGATATGAGAATGAATACCATGCAGGGGCTGGATGCCAAGAAAGTGGTGAACGAATATGAAGAGGAACAATTGGCAGATATTTTTTACCTCTACGGAGAATTACGTGACGCTAGAAAGCTTGCAAGAGAATTGGTAGCAGCTCGTAAAAAAGGAGAGATTAAAACAACAGAAGATCTGAAGAAAGTCTTTTTTTATATCCCGACACACAAGAGCAATAAATTTTTTGCTCAGATTTTTCAGGCTATAAGAATAGAAGTAAATCAGGAACTGGAGGTGCTGAAAGAAATGCTAGAGCAATCTTACAGAGTTTTAAAGCCTGAAGGCAGACTTTCGGTAATATCTTATCATTCGCTTGAAGATAGACTTGTAAAGCGTTTTCTGAAAAACGGAATGTTTGAAGGAGAGCCTGAAAGAGATATCTACGGAAATTATAAAAAATCTTTCGAACTTCTGAAGAATAAAGCAATTGTTCCGACAGAAGAGGAGATTGAAGAAAATTCTCGCGCGAGAAGTGCAAAACTGAGAATAGGAGCTAAGGTTTAAGATAAAAAAAACACAATATTAATGGCTAAAAAAGCTTCAACGCCTAAGCAAAGGAAACGATTAACCTTCATAGATGTTGTGAAGGGGAATTTCCTTAATAGGGATGAAGTAAAAGAACATTATAAATATTTTACGCTGGTTTTTATACTGATGATGGTAATGATTTATTCTAACCACCTGGTAAGCCAGAAAATAGAAATTGTTAATGGCCTTAAAGAGCAAAGTGAAGAATACAAATCCAGAAATGCTTATGCGCAGAGCAGGCTGATCCACATCAAAATGGAATCAGAGCTTAGCAAAGAAATGGGAAAGGATTCATTAATGACGTTGGAGAGTCATCCGACTAAACTTTTAATAAAAATGGATTCAATTGATGGTAAGAAAAGGAAGTGAATACAATGAAAAAAGAAGCAAGATGCTTTTTTGGGGATATGCCTTTGTTGGTGTAGCCCTATTGACTTTTGTTGTATTTGTTGCTCGGATTATCATTCTTCAGAATACAAATGTTGAAGAGTATAAAGACAACATTATTAATAAGAATTACCGGGAAACAACATTAAAAGCAGCTCGGGGAAATCTTTTTGCCGCGGATGGTTCTATTCTGGCGACAACGGTGATGCGCTATGACATTTATCTTGACTTCAAAACCATGCGGGACACCATTTATAAAAATAACGCAGGTAAATTGTCGGATTCTTTGGGCGCCATGTTTGGTAAGCCCGCTTCTTATTTTAGGCAAAGACTGGATCAACAGAAAAAATCCGAAAATCAGTATTATCCTTTGGTAAAGGGACTTGATTTCGATCAGTACGACAGAATTCGCAAGTTTCCGGTCTTTAATAGAGGAAAAAATAAAGGTGGATTTATTGTAGATCGTGAATACCGCAGAGAGATTGCTACAGCTCAGATTGGATCAGGGACTATAGGAATGGATCGCGACGGCGCAAAATCAGGATTTGAAGGTGCTTTTAGTAAATTCCTTACAGGTACAGACGGAACCCGTTTAGAACAAAGAATTAATTCTACCCAATGGAAGCCAATTGACTTCTGGAAGGTAAAAGAACCTGTAAACGGAATGGATGTTTATACAACATTAGATCTTCGTGTACAGGATATTGCACATTCGGCATTGGAAAAACAATTAGTAGAATTTGATGCGGATCATGGGAGTGTTATTGTAATGGAGACCGAAACAGGTAAGGTGAGAGCGATGGTAAATCTTCGCAGAACGGAGCCTGGTATGTATGTGGATGCTTACAACTACGCAATAAAAGATGCTACAGAGCCAGGATCTATTTGGAAGACGGTGACGTTGCTGGCTGCAATGGATGATGGATTTGTGGATGAGAATACAAAAATAAATATCGGAGGTATAGAGTGGACTTACGCAGGGCAAAGGATTACAGATAGCCATTCCGGTGGTGTTTATGATATCAGTGATATTATGGCGCAGTCTAGTAATATCGGAGCGGCAAAAGTGATTACTTCTCATTATGCAGATAATCCTCAGATTTTGTTTGATCACCTTAAAAAATGGAAGCTGTATGAAAAAATGAATATTGAGCTTCCTGGTGTAACAAGGCCTCGTGTTCTTACACCTGCCAACAAAAGGTGGTCAAAAGGAGCTTTGGCTTCTATTGCCTTCGGATATGGTGTTAATGTAAATCAGTTACAACTTACAACTTTCTATAATGGTGTTGCCAATAAAGGAAAGATGGTAAAACCTTTATTCATTGATAAGATCATGAAAGAAGGTAAAGTTGTTTATGAGGCTAAACCAGAAATAATGGTTCAGAAAATGGCTTCTGATAAGGCTATAGAAATGATGACGCATTCTTTGACAAAAGCTGTAGAAAAAGGTACTGCAAAAAGTATCTATACACCGAATCTAAAGATTGCCGGAAAAACAGGTACTGCTCGTTTTGAATACTGGAAGCCGGGACCAATGAAGTATATAGCATCATTTGCCGGTTATTTCCCTGCGGATAATCCTAAATATACATGTATTGTGGTGATTAATCAGCCGGACAACTCAAAAGGCTTTTATGGAGCCAGAGTGGCAGCTCCTGCTTTTAAAGAGATTGCAGGAAAAATATTCCTTAAAACACCTCTGAATGTCAACAAGGAAATGTTGGTGAACAAGAAGGTTGATATGAGCAGAATGATTGAGCCAACACGAAAAGTAAGTGTAGATAGCAACAAGATGCCAAATTTGGTTGGATTGATGGGACGGAATGTAATCCCACAATTGGAGAATTTAGGTTATCGCGTAGAATATAAAGGTGCGGGAAAAGTATTAGAACAATTTCCGGCAGAAGGAACAAAAATTAACGGGAATCAGAAAATTTATTTAAGTCTTCAGAATTAATGTTATTAGAAAAAGTATTACATAGAATATCCATTTTAAATTCTCAGGGAGAGCTTTCCCGTGAGGTTTCAAAGATTGTTTTCGATTCAAGAAAAGCAATAGATAGTGCTATGTATGTAGCAATGAAGGGGGTAGTAGAGGATGGACACCAGTTTATAAACGCTGCAATAGAGAAAGGAGCGAACGTTATTGTTTGTGAAGAAATTCCGTCTGATAAGAAAGAAAATGTAACCTATATTCAGGTTAAAGATACAGCTGTTGCTTTAGGGCATCTGGCAAGCAATTTTTATGGTAATCCATCGGAGAAATTAAACCTTATTGGGGTTACCGGAACCAATGGGAAAACTTCTGTAACAACATTGTTATTCGATGTGTTTACTCAGCTAGGACATAAATGTGCGCTGATATCTACTGTTGAGAACCGAATTGGAGATAAAATTATCCCGTCGACTCATACAACGCCAGATGTGATAACGCTGAACGAACTTCTGTCAGAAGCTTTATATGAAGAATGTGAATATGCTTTTATGGAAGTAAGTTCACATGGTATTCACCAACACAGAACGGAAGGACTGCATTTCAAAATTGCAGGATTTACTAATATTAGTCATGATCATTTAGACTACCACAAGACTTTTCTGGAATATCTGAATGTGAAGAAATCATATTTCGATAACCTTCCGGATACAGCTATTGCTATTACCAATATAGACGATAAGAATGGAATGGTAATGTTGCAGAATACCAAAGCAAAGAAGAAAACTTATGCTTTGAAAACTCTTGCAGATTACCACGGGAAAATTCTTGAATCCGACTTTAACGGAATGTTGTTAAACTTCAATGGCAAAGAATTTTGGACAAGCCTTACAGGAAGGTTTAATGTATATAACCTTTTATTGGTCTTTGGAATTGCTGTTGAATTGGGTATTGAAGAAGGAGACATACTAAGAGCAGTAAGTTTACTGAAAAGAGTAAAAGGGCGCTTTGAAACCCTGAAATCCAGAACAGGAATCTTCTTTGTAGTGGATTATGCACATACTCCGGATGCACTTGAAAATGTTTTGAATACCATCAATGATATCAGAACTAAAAATGAAAGGCTGATTTGTGTTTTTGGTTGCGGTGGAGACAGAGATCATTCCAAAAGACCAGAAATGGGCGATATAGCATCAAAAAATGCAACATTGGCTATTATCACATCAGATAATCCGAGAACAGAAGATCCGCTAGCTATTATCAAAGAAATAGAAGCCGGAGTTCAGCCACAGAACTATAGCAAATATCTTTCGGTTCCAGATAGAAAAGAAGCTATTAAAATGTCCATAAAATTTGCTGAGGGCGGAGATATTGTGCTGGTAGCAGGAAAAGGGCATGAAGATTATCAGGAAATTAATGGTGTAAAACATCATTTTGACGATAAAGAGACGATACAGGAATTACTAACCATAATGGGAAAATAGAAAACCTATGTTATACTATCTATACGAATACTTAACCGCGCACGGAATTCACATTCCAGGTATGAATTTGCTGAAGTATATTTCCTTCAGAGCGGGGTTGTCTATTTTAATGTCCCTTGCGATAGCTATGATCTACGGAAAGAGAATCATCAACTATTTACGCAGAAAGCAAATGGGGGAATTGGTAAGAGATTTAGGATTGGAAGGACAGAAGCAGAAAGAAGGGACTCCTACAATGGGAGGACTTATTATAATGCTGGCCACTATCGTTCCTGTATTATTGTTTACACGTGTATGGAATGTGTACATTGTTTTGCTTATTGTTTCTATGGTTTGGATGGGAGCAATTGGTTTCCTGGATGACTATTTGAAAAAAGTAAAGAAAAATAAAGATGGACTTCGGGGTATTTTCAAAGTAATAGGACAGGTTGGACTTGGTCTTATTGTCGGTGTTACGATGTATTTCCACTCAGATATTACTGTTCAGCGTAAATATGCCAATGCATCACCAGAGACTAGACAAAATATCGAAAAAAACTTTGCACCACCAGAAAAGGCTGTTGTATCTACAGTACCATTTGCGAAAAACAATGAATTTGATTACAGCAAAATTTTGTTCTGGATGGACGATGCTCAGGCACAGGAATGGGCATGGGTTATTTTCATTCCGGTGGTTATCTTCATAGTAACAGCTGTATCTAACGGAGCCAATATTACGGATGGTATAGACGGGCTCGCAGCAGGAACAAGTGCCATAATATTGGCTACACTGGCATTTTTTGCCTACTTGTCGGGGAATATTATTTTCGCCGATTATCTCAATATTATGTTCCTGCCAAATATGGGAGAAACAACCATATTTGCGATTGCAATGGTAGGAGCGGTTATTGGTTTCTACTGGTACAATACTTATCCGGCCCAGGTTTTTATGGGAGATACGGGAAGCCTTATGTTAGGTGGTGTAATCGCAGTACTGGCTATTATCCTTAGAAAAGAATTATTAATCCCTGTGCTTTGCGGAGTGTTCTTAATAGAACTTGTATCTGTAATGCTTCAGGTGGCTTATTTTAAATATACGAAGAAGAAATTTGGAGAAGGGAAAAGAATTTTCCTGATGTCTCCATTACATCACCATTATCAGAAAAAATCTTATCACGAATCTAAAATCGTGAACAGATTTATGATTATAGGAATTATGCTGGCGGTTATTTGTCTAATTACACTAAAAGTAAGATAAAATGGAAAAGCATGCAGAGATCCAGAGCGGAAGGATGAAAGTTGTTATCCTGGGTGGCGGTGAAAGCGGCGTTGGTGCTGCCTTTCTGGCTAAGAAAAAGGGTCTGGATGTTTTTTTATCAGATCAAGGATCTATAAGAGATAATTATAAGAAAATACTTCTCGATAATGCAATAGATTTCGAGGAAGGTAGCCATGATGAAGATCGGATATTACAGGCAGACTGGATTATTAAAAGTCCGGGAATACCGAAGAAAGCCGAAATCGTAGGTAAAATTCATCAGAAAGGTATTAGGCTTTCTTCAGAGTTGGAGTTTGCTTATCACTTCACTGATGCTAAAATAATTGCAGTTACCGGAAGTAATGGTAAGACAACTACTACGTCTCTAATCTATCATATCCTAAAAAATGACGGATATAATGTAGGACTAGGCGGAAATATTGGAAAAAGCTTTGCTTACCAGGTAGCGACTGAGGATTTTGACTATTATGTACTTGAAGTAAGTAGCTTCCAGTTAGATGATATTCAGAATTTCAGACCATATATTAGTTTGCTTCTGAATCTGTCTCAGGACCATTTAGACCAGTATAACTACAATTATGAAGAATATGCTTTAGCAAAATTCAGAATTACAGAAAATCAGGAAAATGACAACTATTTCATCTACAATAAAGATGATGAAATGAGCCAGAAAATTCTTCAGTCTCTGGAGATTAATGCAACAATGATTCCTTTCTCTATGAAAGAGAAACTAAGTGAAGGTGGTTATTCTGTTGATAATGAATTAGTAGTTAAACTTCAGGACGATTTCAGAATGAAAATTTCTGATCTTTCGCTTGTTGGGAATCATAATGTTGCCAATAGTTTAGCAGCAAGTATAGCAGGTAAACTGCTAAATATTAGTAATGAAAGTATCCGCAATAGCCTGATGACATTTCAAGCTGTTCCACACAGATTGGAGCAGGTTGCTGTTATTAACGATGTGAAATACATCAATGATAGTAAAGCGACCAATGTAAATGCTGCATATTATGCATTGGAAAGCGTGAAATATCCTGCAATATGGATTGTTGGCGGAATAGATAAAGGGAATGATTATACAGAAATTGAAGACCTGGTAAAGAAGAAAGTTCGTGCTATTGTATGTCTGGGGCTGGATAACGAAAAGATCATTCACTTCTTCAGAAACAAAAAAGATTTGATTTTTGAGACATCTAGTATGGAAGAATGTGTGAAGCTTTGTAAAAGCATCGCTGAACCAGGTGATACTGTATTACTGGCACCATGTTGTTCAAGCTTCGACTTATTCAAGAGCTATGAAGATCGCGGAGATCAGTTCAAAAAGTATGTATTAGAAGGAGAAGAAGTAAAAGAAGATTAAGCAAACGTAAAAATGGAAAATAGTAACGATAACAAATTTGAATTCCTGAAGGGCGATAAAGTCCTTTGGATGGTTATCATTTTGATTTCCATTTTTTCCATATTCCCAGTATATTCTGCCAGTTCTAACCTGGAATATATTGTGAATAATGGTACCACAACTGGTCACGTAATCAAGCATATTTTCTTTGTACTTCTGGGGTTAGGGATTATGCGTCTTGTAGGGGTTGTAAAGTATGAGTACATCGGAAAACTGAGTAGTATTTTACTCGGAGTTACCGTTTTTCTATTGTTACTAACCACATTTACAGGGCAGAAAATTGATGGAGCCAGTGCATCTCGTTGGTTAAAGATACCTGGTACACCAATATCCTTCCAGCCATCTACATTTGCTTATTTAATGCTGATCATCTACATCTGCAGATATCTGACAAAAAAGATCACCAGAGAAAGATTACCAATAGAGAATATTATTTACTTGTTCGGGCCTACACTATTGGTGTTTGGACTTGTAGCGAAGGATAATGGTTCTACAGCATTAATGATCATGTTTGTGTCTTTAATTGTAATGGCACTGGGCAGGCTTCCGTTGAAGTATATTGTAGGCTTCTCCGGAGCACTGGGGATATTTGCAGGAATCTTCCTTGTGATTGCTCTCAATACTAATCTTATTGGCGGGAACCGTGTGCATACATGGAAAAGCCGTATTGAGGCATTTAGCAAGAAAAAAGATGAAGCTTTAACCGAAGAGGATAAAGCAAAAAACTATCAGGTAATGCAGGCGAAAGCAGCAATAGTACATGGAGGAGCTATAGGAATGGGGCCTGGTAAAAGTGCATTAAAACAAACTTTGCCACAGTCAGTATCCGACTTTATTTTTGCAATTATTGTAGAAGAGTATGGTGCTATTGGAGCAGCAATACTTATTACATTATATTTCATTATGATCGTAAGGATTGTAATGATTGCCAGTAAGATTCCAATGTTCTTTGGGTCCTTACTGGTACTGGCATTAGGAATTATGATTTTTGTACAGTTGTCCGTAAATATAGCGGTGGCAGTAAATCTTATTCCGGTTACAGGGCAGCCATTGCCACTGATTAGCTACGGAGGAACATCCATGTTGGTGACCTATCTGCAGTTAGGAATTATATTAAGTGTAAGCTCAAGAATTCTGACCAATGAAGAAGAAGGAATGGGTAAAAAACAAACAGTAGAAGAAATAAATGACATCGCCTAGAGTATTATTAAGCGGAGGAGGAACCGGAGGGCATATTTTTCCGGCGGTTTCTATTGCTCAGGAAATTCAAAAAAGATTTCCGGAAGCAGAGTTCATGTTTATCGGAGCTTTGGGAAAGATGGAAATGGAAAAAGTTCCACAGGCCGGATTTAAAATTGAAGGACTGGATATTGCAGGTTTTGACAGAGGTAATATTTTATCAAACTTTAAACTGCCATTCAGATTACTGAGCAGCATTTCTAAAGCAAAGAAAATTATCAGAAACTTCAAACCCGATTTTGCTATAGGAACCGGAGGCTTTGCAAGTGGACCCGCTTTATGGGCAGCATCTCAGTTAGGAGTTCCTACATTTATTCAGGAGCAAAACTCTTTTCCTGGGGTTACCAATAAAATTCTGTCGAAAAAGGCGAAAGCAGTATTTACTGCTTATCCGGGAATGGAAAGTTTCTTTCCAAATACAGAAGTGAAATTTCTTGGAAATCCAATACGTCAGAATATTATAGATGACAAGTTGGCTCCGGAAGTGGCAAAAGAAAAATTAGGATTACAGAATAAGTTAACCATACTTTCTGTAGGAGGAAGTCAGGGTTCCAGAACACTGAATAACGGATGGAAAGATAATCTGGATAAGCTGACTGAAAAGGGCTATCAGTTGATATGGCAGACAGGAAAACTTGATTATGAAGCACTAAATAAAAATCAGGAAATTCAAAACCTGAGTAGTGCTGAAGGTCAGATTTCACTGAATGAATTTATTAAAGATATGGGAACAGCTTATTCCGCAGCAGATGTTATTGTTTCCCGTGCAGGGGCAATCGCTATTTCTGAGCTTGCGGTAGCAGTGAAGCCTATCTTACTGATCCCGTTACCAACTGCAGCAGAAGACCATCAGACCAAAAATGCACAAAGTCTGGTTGATCAAAAAGCGGCCTTTATGGTTAAGGATATAGAAATGAAAGAAAAATTCTGGAATACACTGGAGCAGATTTGTGAAAATGAAGCACTGAGAAAAGAAATGATGGTAAATCTGGAGAAATTTGGAAAGCCAGAAGCTACAAAGCAAATTGTAGACGAAATATTGAATAAAACAGGATTTAATCACAATAAAAATTAAAAAAAACAAGAAGTCAGATGGCTGATGTTAATACATACGAAAACTATTATTTTATAGGAATTGGAGGAATCGGGATGAGTACGCTGGCGCGTTACTTTCATTCTGTAGGCAAAAAGGTAGCGGGTTATGATAAAACGCATACCAAACTTACCAATGCCCTTCAAACAGAAGGAATAACAATAAATTTCGATGATGTATTAACTGATGTAGAAGAGAACCTGACTCCTGAAAATACATTAATTGTTTTTACACCAGCAATTAAGAATCTTAAGATTTTAGATTACTTTACAGAGAAGGGCTTTACCATAATGAAAAGAGCTAAAGTTTTGGGAATTCTTACTGAAACTACAGAATGTGTAGCTGTAGCAGGGACACATGGAAAAACAACAACTTCTACGCTGATTGCACATCTATGTAAAGTTGCTAATCTTCCTTTCTCAGGTTTTTTAGGAGGTATTGCAGAAAATTATGGATCTAATTTCATTTTCAATGGTACAGATATATCCGTTGTAGAAGCAGATGAATATGATCGTTCTTTTATGAACCTTCGTCCAAAGTGGGCTGTTGTAACCTCAATGGATGCGGATCATTTAGATATTTATGGTGATAAAAACACAATAGAAGAATCATTCAGAGATTTTGCAGGATTGGTTCCTGATGATCAACAGTTATTCGTCCGTAAAGGACTTGACATTGGAAGAGAAGCAGTATCCTATGCTGTAAATGAAGAAGCTGACTACTACTCCGATCATATCCGTATGGAAGGTGGAACGCTTCGATTTGATTTTCATGCCGGTGATGAAACTATTGAGGATTTTGAATGGCACTTGCCAGGGATTCATAATGTAGAAAACGCGACTGTAGCAATAGCGATTGTGCACCAGTTGGGAGCAAGCTATGAAGATCTTAAAAAAGGAATTAAATCTTTCAAAGGGATTAAAAGAAGATATACCAAGCATTTCTTTGAGAACGGGAAAATATATATAGATGACTATGCACATCACCCAACTGAGCTAAATGCTGTAATTGGTTCAATAAAAACCTTTTATCCCGATAAAAAACTATTAATAGTCTTTCAGCCACACTTATTTACCAGAACAAGAGATTTTGTAGATGGTTTTGCTGAAAGTCTGAGCAAAGGAGAAGAGTTGATCTTATTAGACATATATCCGGCTCGTGAATTACCAATAGAAGGAGTGACTTCTGACTGGTTATTGGGAAAAGTAAAAAGTGAAAAGAAAGAAATAAGCAGCCTTCAGGATGCATTTAAAAAAATTAAAAATAAAGAATTTGATATTCTTCTTACAGTCGGAGCAGGAAACATAGATACCCTGTATGATCCGATTATGGAATGGATGGGAAAAGAAAAAGAATAGGAGCAGAGCGTTTCAAAAGAATATGAAAAATAAATACAGAATATTAAAAATCTTCGTGGTAATAGTGCTTTTGGCATTTTTGCTCAATTTTTCATTGAAACGATTCAGTACCAAAGAGCAAAAGCTAAAAATAGACTTAACACAGGAAACACCTGTATATTTTATAGATGAAGCAACTGTAAAAAGTATTGTAAAGAAAAGTAACCCTTCAGGAAAGGTAGGAACTTTAGATATACCCACACTTGAAAAAAAATTGAATGCCCTTAAAGCAGTAGACAGTGCAAATGTGTATCTTAACCTGAACGGAGTATTGAATGTAGATGTAAAGCAAAGAGTACCGTTTATGAGAATAAACAATGGTACGAAGCAATATTATGTTGATAGCAATGGTGAAGAATTTCCTCTTTCAGATAAATTTTCATACCCGTGTATGTTGGTTTCCGGGGATATTCCAAAAGAAGATTATAAAGGTCTGTCCGAGCTTATTGCTAAAATAGGGAAAGATGATTTCAACAAAAGATATTTTGTAGGGATAAATAAAGAAGGTGGGAATTATGAGTTGCTTACTGATGAAGGAAATTTCAAGGTGCAATTAGGAGACCTGGAGAATATAGACTTTAAACTAAAAGGATTTAAAACTTTTGCTGAAAAGTATCTTATCTATCAGGACCCGATGAAGTACAGGCAAGTGTCGGTAAAGTATAATAACCAGATCGTAACAACACTACGAAAAGGTTTTAAGTCAGATGCTGACAGTCTGTTAACTCAGAAATTGCCAAATAATATTATTGCAAGACCTGTATTGGTCTCGGATAAAAAAGCCCCGGAAAAGAAGAAAGCTCCTCCCGAGAAAAAGCCCGAGCACAAAAAAGAAAAGGGCAAAAAGACACAAGCTAAAGATAAAAAGAAAGAAAAAAAATAATAAATCAAACTGAATAATTAGAGATAGTGATGGAAACAAACGAATTTGCAGTAGGGCTCGACATTGGGACTACCAAGATTGTAGCCATTGTGGGCAGAAAAAATGCCCATGGAAAAATAGAAATAATGGGCGTAGGACGAAGTAAAAGTCTTGGCGTTCATAAGGGCATTGTTAACAATATTTCACAAACGATAAGCTCTATTCAGGCAGCTGTTTCCGAAGCTGAGAAAAGTGCGGGAGTGAAAATAAAGAATGTTACAGTAGGTATTGCCGGTAAGCATATTCGAAGCTTACAGCATTCCGATTATATAATGCGGGAGCATCCGGATAGATATATTACTGAAGACGATATAGAACAACTTAAAAACCAGGTAAAAAAGCTGGTAATGCTTCCTGGTGAAGAGATTATCCACGTATTACCTCAGGAATACAAAGTAGATTCTGAAGGAGAGATCCAGGAACCTATAGGAATGCACGGAAAGAGATTGGAAGCCAATTTCCATGTTGTTGTTGGACAGATGGGATCTATCCGTAATATTGCACGTTGTGTAAAAGAAGCCGGATTAGATATGGAAGCTCTTACACTAGAGCCATTAGCATCTTCCGAAGCAGTTCTTACAAAAGAAGAAAAAGAAGCAGGTGTTGCGATTGTAGATATCGGAGGTGGTACTACAGATGTTGCAATATTTAAAGACAATATTATCCGCCATACATGTGTTATTCCTTATGGCGGAGGAATTATTACAGATGATATTAAAGAAGGATGTTCTATCATCGAGAACCATGCAGAAAAACTAAAAGTAAAATTTGGTTCTGCTGTTCCCGAGTTAGAAAAAGATTCAACTTTTGTTACCATTCCTGGGCTTCACGGAAGACCAGACAAAGAAATTTCCTTAAAAACTTTGGCACAAATTATTAATGCGAGAGTAGAAGAGATTCTGGAAATGGTAAATAATGAGCTAAAAGGCTATGGTGCTTACGAGCAAAAGAAAAAACTTATTGCAGGTATTGTACTTACAGGAGGCGGGTCTAATCTTAGACACCTTCGTCAGCTTTCTAATTATATAACCGGATTTGATGCCAGAATTGGTTATGCGAACGAATATGTAGCGAATGACAAGAACCAGTTTTTAAAAGGTCCTGAATTTGCTACTTCTATTGGACTTCTGATGGAAAGCTTAAAAATCAGAGATAAGAGAGCTTTTGAGGAACCAGATATTGTTGAACAGGTAACCGAAACAGTTACTGATAAGAAAGAAACAGTAGCCGAAAATACAACAGAAGTTATAGCACAAACTCCGGTAGCAGAGGCGAGCAAGAATAAGATGAAACCTACTCTGGGACAGTCTATTATGGAGAAAGTTCGAAAATTTTTCGAAGAAGTTGAATAATTTTTTTTTAAATATCATTAAAGTTTGCTAAATTTTGCAGACCGTTATATAAACGAAACAAAGAATGGAAAATATAAGTGTACAAGGATTTCAGTTTGATTTGCCAAAAGGAAATTCATCAATTATAAAAGTTATCGGTGTTGGAGGAGGTGGTAACAACGCACTGAAGCACATGTACGAGAGAGGGATTCATGGAGTAGATTTCGTCATTTGTAATACCGATGCACAGACATTAGACAATAACCCTGTTGCCAACAAAGTACAGTTGGGTATAACCATGACTGAAGGTCTTGGTGCCGGAGCAGATCCTGAGGTTGGAGAAAAGGCAGCTATTGAAAGTATCGACGATATCAAAGCCTCTATGGGACAAAACACCAAGATGGTATTTATCACTGCCGGAATGGGTGGTGGTACTGGTACCGGAGCAGCCCCAGTAATTGCTAAAGTGGCAAAAGAAATGGGTATCCTTACCGTAGGTATTGTAACTATTCCGTTTAGCTTCGAAGGGAAAAGAAGATTAGAACAAGCAGAACTTGGTCTTGAAAAGCTTCGCAATAATGTTGATTCATTAATTGTTATTAATAACGATAAGCTTCGTCAGCAATTTGGTAACCTTGGTTTTAAATCAGGTTTCTCAAAAGCCGATGAGGTTTTAACCAATGCTGCAAAAGGAATGGCTGAGGTTATTACTGGTTATTTCGATGTAAACATTGACTTCCGTGATGCTAAATCTGTACTTCAGAATAGCGGTACGGCATTGATGTCTAATGGTGTTGCTTCTGGTGAGAACAAAGCAGAAGATGCTGTTAAGAAAGCATTAGATTCTCCATTATTGAATGACAATAAAATTACAGGAGCAAAGAATGTTTTGCTATTGATCAGAAGTGGAAACGAAGAAGTTACCATGGACGAAATCGGTATCATTATGGACCATATCCAGAAGGAAGCAGGCCATACGGCGGATATCATTTTCGGGGTTGGTTCCGATGAAGAATTAGGAGATTCTGTAAGCGTACTTGTTATTGCTACAGGATTTGCAAAAGAGCACCAAAAATATTCAGGGCCTACAGAGAAAATTGTACACAGCCTTTCCGAAGATAAATCTGCATCTCAGATAAAAAGAGAATCTCCATTCAAAACTTCCGAAGAACAAGTTGTTACTTCAGGAAAAGATTTATTTCGTTTAGATGATGAAGATGATGCTCCAAGACCTGAATTTCCGGTTAACTCTGTAGAAAGAAGTGCAGACAGAGCACAATTTTTTGTAGAAGAAACGCCTACTGAAATTCAGTTTTTAGATAAAGAGGAAGAAGGTTTTGGTGATCAGAACTGGAAACTAGAGAATGATAGCAACGAGTTCAATTTATTTTCTTTTACCGGAGAACCTCAGGCAAAAGAAGATCAAGCTCAGGATTTCCAATTTAACGGAGAATTATTCGAAGAAGAAGAGAAACCTGTAGCCTTTACATTCAACTTTGCTGATGATAGAGTTGAGGTACAGGAACCTGCAAACAGAATAGAAGAAACACAGGTTAATGAAGTTGTAGAAGCTGAAGTTACACAAACACCAGTAGAAACTCCTTCAGAAGTAACAATAGAAAATATTACTATTGTTGAAAAACCATACGAAGAAGAAATCAGTATTGTAAACAAAGCTCCTTTAAATGAAAATCAGTTAAAGATTGAAGAGCGTCGTAATAAACTGAAAGAGTTTAACTCCAGATTCGTTAATACAGAGGCTGAAAATGCTTTTGAAACGATTCCTGCATTCAAGAGAAAGAACATTAATATCGAAGGAGAAAATGCTTCCGATCATACGATTAATTCGTTCTTTTCCGAAAACAAAGGACAGATGAATCTTCGTGAAAACCGTTTTTTAAATAAAGACGTAGACTAAATATTATAACAATGTAAAATGTACCAATGTAACAACCTTCCTCTGAGTAATTATTGGTAAACTGTTATATTGATACATTGTTAAATTTTAAATAAGATGAGCTTAGAAGTACAAGTAATGGACGCAATGAAAACAGCCATGAAAGAGAAAGACAAAGTCGCTCTGGATGCTTTGCGTGCTATTAAAGCCCAAATAATATTAGTAAAAACTGACGGAGAAGGAGCAGATGTTACACCAGAGCAAGAAATTGCAATCCTACAGAGAATGGTGAAGCAGCGTAAAGACTCTATGGAGCAATTCAATGCTCAGAACCGTCAGGACCTTGCTGAGGTAGAAGAGGCTCAGACAAAGGTTATAGAAAAATTCTTACCTGCACAGTTAAGCGCGGAGGAACTGGAAGCTGAAATAAAGAAAATTATTGCAGAATCCGGAGCAGAAGGAGCAAAAGACTTAGGTAAAGTAATGGGGTTAGCCTCCAAGACATTAGCCGGAAAATCCGATGGAAAAAGTATTTCGGAAATGGCTAAAAAACTATTGAGTTAGATATGAAAGAAAGGAGGAAAGAAATTTGTTCTTTCTCCGGAATTCATACGCTAGCATTTAATTTGAGATATCATTAATCTGTATATCGGTTTGATTTAAACCCGGAACTACGAGTTGGTTCTGGGTTTTTTGTCATAATGTCCGATTACTATTGAACATATTTTTCATAGATGTAGTATATTGATACATCTGTAAAATATGTTTACTTTTGTATGAGATATTTCAATTATTATAAAAAAATTAAATTATGTATCCATCAGATTTAGTATTGCCTATGAAGGCAGAACTTACCAGCAACGGATTCGAAGATCTTACTACTCCTGAGGCAGTAGACGAGGCTATAAAACAACAAGGAACAACCCTGTTAGTAATTAACTCTGTATGTGGTTGTGCAGCAGGTGCAGCAAGACCAGGTGTTATAGCATCTTTATTAGGTGATAAAAAACCAGATCATCTTACAACTGCTTTTGCAGGATATGATACAGAAGCGGTAGCAGAAGCTAGAAAACTTCTAGCTCCGTTCCCACCTTCTTCTCCAGCAGTAGCATTATTTAAAGATGGTGAATTAGTACACATGTTAGAGCGTCACCACATCGAAGGTAACCCTGCGGGAGCTATAGCAGCTAACCTTCAGGCAGCTTACAACGAATATTGCTAATTAGCTATTTGTAATAATAAATTTAAGCCATCTTTTTAAGGATGGCTTTTTCTTTGTCAAAAAATCTTTACAAAAGCTAAAAAACATTATATTTGTTTTTTAGGCATTTTTATGGCAACAAAAGCGCTTTTCAATTCTGTGGTAAACTGGTTTATTGGGAGAAGAATAGACCAGATAGAGCGCTTCATTGCTCATCCCTACGAAACGCAAAAAGGAGTACTTTTTTCTCAGCTTTTTCTCGCAGAGGATACTGAATACGGACTGAAATATGGTTTCAAAAGTATTTCCAGCATCAGCGATTTTCAAAATAGAATCCCCATTGTTAGCTACGAAGATTTTGAACCTTATATAGAAAAGGCTCGTCAGGGAGAACCGGATATTATCTGGCCCGGACAAATTAAGCGTTTCGCTAAATCCTCGGGCACAACTAATGCCAAGAGTAAGTTTATACCAATTACAGAAGAAAGTCTTGAGGACTGCCATTATAAAGCAGGGAAAGATCTTATTGCACTTTACGTGAATAACCACCCTGAATCCGAACTCTTTCAGCATAAAAACCTTCGCTTGGGAGGAAGTTCAGAAATGTATCAGGATTTCAATACCAAGTTTGGGGACTTGTCAGCAATACTAATTGAGAATCTTCCGTATTGGGTAGAAGTCATTAATACTCCGAGCAGAAAGGTTTCATTAATGGGAGAGTGGGAGAGTAAGCTAAAAGCAATAACTGCTGAAGTTAAAAGCCAGGATGTTGGCAGCCTTACCGGAGTACCAAGCTGGATGATGGTTTTACTGCTAAGATTACTGAAAGAAACCAATGCAGACAATATAGGGCAACTCTGGCCAAATCTAGAAGTGTTTTTCCACGGTGGTATAAGCTTTATCCCTTACAAAGATCAATATAAACAGTTGATGGGTAAGGATATCAATTACTACGAAATTTATAATGCATCAGAAGGCTTCTTTGGTATTCAGGATAGATCGGGAGCCGACGATATGCTCTTGATGCTGGACTACGGAATTTTCTATGAATTTATTCCGATGGAACACTTTGGAGAGTCTCACCCTAAAACAATTACCCTTGAAGATGTAGAGATCGGAAAGAATTATGCAATGGTTTTGACTACAAATGGTGGGTTATGGCGCTATCTGATAGGTGATACCGTAAAGTTTACTTCAACCAATCCGTACAGAATAAAAGTTTCCGGCAGAACCAAGCATTATATCAATACTTTTGGTGAGGAACTGATGATAGATAATGTTGAAGTAGCACTAAAAAAAGCCTGTGATTTTACCAATTCAGAAATTATAGATTATACAGGAGCACCGATATATATGAACGGAAACGAATCCGGTGCACATGAATGGGTGATAGAATTCTCCAGAAAGCCATCCGAAATTGAAGCTTTCGCACGTATATTCGATGATACTCTAAAGAAAGTTAATTCAGATTACGAAGCCAAACGTTATAACAATATAACCCTTAAAGAGCCGGTAGTTCATATAGCCAGGTCAAACTTGTTCTATGACTGGATGAATAGCAGAGGAAAGCTTGGTGGACAAAATAAAGTGCCGAGGCTAAGTAACAACCGGGAATATATAGACCCGCTTTTAGAAATGAATTAACCAGCATATAATTTTATATAAATAAAAAATAAGGACCACTGATTTAATCAGTGGTTTTTACTTTCCATATTTTATTATACTAAATAATATTATTCTATTTTATTTTTATAACAAAATTTATTTAACATAAGTAAATTTTAAAATAATTAATACATTTTTAGTATTTTTTTTATTTAAATTTAGGTATTGATTTAAAAGTATAAAGTCGCGAATTTATACTTTTAAATCATAATGACGTCATTCACAGTTATTAATATGTTTAACGATTAAAAATTAATTTAAACAATGAAAAAATTATTTTTATTTTCAGCAATTCTTTTAGGAGTCGGACAAATGTTTGCTGCTAAATGGACAATCTCTACTTCTTGTGGTACCACAGTCACTAAAGAGATTTCAGACAATGCAACTGTTGACCAAATTAAAGCAGCAGTAAGTCAGGTTAATTATAATGAATGTGGAGTTAGACCCTCAACAATAACCCTGATAGTATGATTTTGTAAAACTACATAAATATGAGGCAGCTGAATTGCTGCCTTTTCTTAATAATTTATGAAAAATATAATTTTATATATATTACTACATCTTTCAGCTATTTTGTTTTGTCAAAAAGAAAAATTTGATTTTGTAGCTGCATATAGTCTGACATATCCTATAAACAAAGTGAAAAATGATGAGCAGTTTCTCTTATTTATGAATAGTAAAAAAAATATGAGTTATTTCATCGGTACAAATAATTATGTACTGGATTCACTTAAACGGACAGGTAAAGTTAAAAATGATGATGTTATGGGGCAGCTTAAATATAATTCAGCCTTTAATGAAGAAGTGATTAATCAGTCTGGAAATTTAATTGTTTTAGAGAATATAATTGGAAAGAAATATACTTATAATGAAGTTCCTAATATAAGATGGACAATACTAAACGACAGAAAGCCATATAATGATACAACTATACGAAAGGCAGAATGTTTTGCCTTTGGAAGAAAGTGGACTGCATGGTATGCTGAAGATCTGACATTGAATTTCTTTCCATATAAATTTACAGGGCTACCAGGGCTTGTATATATCCTTTATGATGATAATCAGAATTATTATTTTAAGTTAACTCAGTTTAAGAGAAAAAATAGAGAAGTATTAATACCTGATTCTAAAAAGATTAGTAAGGTTACAAAGGCTAAACTAAATACCATTCGATATAACACAAATGTCTATGGGACTGTGCAAGTTGTTAGTTTTGAAACGGCGAAGGAGAGAAAGGAGTGGATTGATAAAGCTAAAGAAATATATAATAATTCTCCGAGATTAGACCTGGAATAAAGCTTTATTAATAATTTGAATTTATAGAACAAAAGAAAAAATCCCTCAGAATTTTCTGAGGGATCTTGTTTTTATGAAGTTTTAGGCTCTTTTTCCTTCTTTTTAGGAGACTTTTCTGCTTCCAGAGCATCTTTAGCCTCATTAATCTTAAGAGTGATTTTATCGCCTTCTTTCAACTGTTTGTTTACAAGCATTTCTGCCAGCAAATCTTCAATGTATTTCTGAATTGCACGCTTCAACGGACGGGCACCAAAATCTTTATCCCAGCCTTTTTCAGCAATGAACTCGGTAGCTTCATCAGAAAGCTCAACATGGTAGTCAAGTTTTTCCAGTCTGCTGTACAATTTACCTAATTCCAGGTTAATGATTTTCTTAATATCATCTTTTTCCAGAGAGTTGAAGATTACAATGTCATCTATTCTGTTCAGGAATTCGGGAGCAAACGCTTTTTTAAGAGCATTTTCAATTGTACTTCTCGCTCTGGTGTCTGATGTAGACTTTTTAGCGGAAGTTCCGAATCCTACACCATCACCGAAATCTTTAAGATCTCTGGTTCCGATATTTGAAGTCAGGATAATAATAGTATTACGGAAGTCTACTTTTCTGCCCAAGCTGTCGGTAACATGTCCTTCATCCAGAATCTGAAGAAGAATATTGAATACATCCGGGTGAGCCTTCTCGATCTCATCCAAAAGAACTACAGCATAAGGCTTTCTGCGTACAGCTTCTGTAAGTTGTCCACCTTCTTCGTAACCTACGTATCCCGGAGGCGCACCTACTAATCGGCTCACAGCAAATTTTTCCATGTATTCACTCATGTCTATTCTGATTAGCGCTTCGTCAGAATCAAAAAGTTCACGAGCCATTACTTTGGCTAATTCTGTTTTACCAACACCAGTTGTACCAAGGAAAATAAATGTTCCGATTGGTCTGTTCGGATCTTTTAGCCCTGCGCGGTTTCTCTGAATTGCTTTTACAACTTTGCGGACTGCATCTTCCTGACCGATAACTTTGCCGTTAAGCATAGCATCCATCTGGGATAGTTTATCCAGCTCGTTTTTGCCTACTTTAGTTACCGGAACACCGCTCATCATAGATACGACTTCAGCAACATTCTCTTCGGTAACAACTTCTTTCTTCTCTTTTACCTCTTTATCCCAGTTTTCCTGAGCAAGGTTAAGTTCAATTTGTAGACGTTCTTCCTCATCTTTAAGCTTGCGGGCTTCAAGATAATCCTGTGCTTTTACAGCTTTTTGCTTTTGTTCTTTTACCTCTTCTATCGCTTTTTCGTACTCGATAATTTCAGTAGGAACTTTCATATTTTTAATATAAACACGAGATCCGGCTTCGTCTAAAGCATCAATTGCTTTATCCGGAAGGAAGCGGTCGGTAATATATCTTGCTGTTAAATTAACACAAGCTTTGATAGCATCATCAGTATAAGTTACATTGTGATACTCTTCATATTTATCTTTGATCTGGTTAAGGATCTGAATACTTTCTTCAATAGTGGTAGGCTCTACCATTACCTTCTGGAAACGACGTTCTAAAGCACCATCTTTCTCGATGTACTGACGGTATTCGTCCAGAGTTGTAGCACCAATACATTGGATTTCGCCTCTTGCCAAAGCAGGTTTGAACATGTTTGAAGCATCCAGAGATCCTGTAGAACTTCCGGCACCAACAATTGTATGAAGCTCGTCGATAAACAGAATTACATCTCTGTTTTTCTCCAGCTCAGACATAATAGCCTTCATTCTTTCTTCAAACTGTCCTCTGTACTTAGTTCCTGCAACAAGACTTGCCAGGTCCAGAGTAATTACTCTTTTATTGAATAATACACGGGATACTTTTTTCTGGTGTATTCTTAATGCTAACCCTTCAGCGATAGCAGATTTACCTACCCCTGGTTCACCGATTAGAAGAGGATTGTTTTTCTTTCTTCTGGAAAGAATTTGAGATACTCTCTCAATCTCTTTTTCACGGCCGATTACAGGATCCAGTTTTCCGTCTCTTGCAAGTCCGGTAAGATCTCTACCGAAATTATCAAGAACCGGAGTTTTACTCTTACCTGTTCCCAGATTTCCGGAAGGTTTCTTCATCTGACTGAATGCATCATCTTTGTCTTCGTCATCATCGAATGCCTGATTTTTAGGCAAATCGCCGTTTTCCTTCAGCATAGATTTATAATGCTTGGACACAGCTTGATAATCGATGTCGTAAGACTCCAGAATGCTGGTTGTCGGATCTTCGGTTTTATACAAAATACCCAGTAACAGGTGTACAGTATTCACTTCTGTAGATTTATACAATCTGCATTCAAGTGCTGCACGTTTAATTGCCTGATCTGCCATTTTAGTTAACGGAATTTTTTCCGTTACCATAGCATTCGGGTTGTTACTAGTTATGTTAAGGCTTTCAATCTTTCTTCTTATTTGTGTTAAGTCGGCGTTGAAATCCTCAAGAATAGCGTAAGCGGAAGAGTTCTCAGACTTTATAATACCCAATAATAAATGTTCAGTATTGAGGAATTCACTCTGCAATCTCTTGGCCTCATTACGGCTATTGTTGAACACTTGGTTCATCCCTTTTGAGAATTGATATTCCATGATTTTAAAATGTATACTAATTTAAAAGTTATTTCTGAAAAAGTTCTTGTTTTGTTATAGAAGTTTTTCAGGTAATTGAAATTTGCAAACATCTTACCAAAGAAAAAATATGCCGTTATGGCACAAAAAGATTTGATTTTAAGCGAATTGTTTATTAGGTTTGCGCCAAAATTGTATTCGTTATGAATGAGAGCTGGGTTGAAATTGTAGGTTATTTAGCGTCAGTACTAATAGTTCTGGGCTTTATCCCGAAAGACGTATTAAAAATCAGACTTATTAATCTGGCAGGTTGTATTTGCTTTGTAATTTATGGTATTTACAGAGGGATGCTTTGGCCGATTATTATACCCAATGCAATTATCTGTTTCATTCAGGTTTACTATCTTCTTCAGAAAAAGGTAAAAAAGTAGATTATATGATCATTTCTTCCAAAATCTTTACCTTTGCATAAAGCATTTTAATAATGACAATTCAAGAAAAACAGAAGGCTTTAGTAGATGATTTTGCTTTCCTGGAAGACTGGGAGCAGAAATATGAATATATCATTGATTTGGGTAAAGAATTGAAAGGATTATCTGAGGACAAGAAGACCGATGAGAACCTTATTCGAGGGTGTCAGTCCAAAGTATGGATTGATGCTGAATTTAAGGATGGTAAATTATTCTTTCAGGCAGATTCCGACGGAATACTTCCTAAAGGTATTGTAGCGATGCTTACTCAGGTATACAGTGGCCACTCAACACAAGAAATTCTAGACTCCGATTTTAAATTTATTGAAGAAATAGGCCTTCAGGAGTTTCTTTCGCCATCTCGTGCAAACGGGCTGATGGCAATGACCAAGCAAATTAAATTTTACGCAGTAGCATTTCAGTTAAAAAGTTGAAAACTATCTTGGCATACCGCTTCTCCGCATTTGGAGATGTAGCGATGACTGTACCTGTTTTTCGGGAATTTCTCGAACAAAATAAGGACGTTCGTATTGTAATGGTTTCTAGAAAAGGCTTTTCGGGGCTTTTTGAAGGAATCGAAGGAATTGAATTTGTTGGAATTAATATAGACGATTACAAAGGAATTCTTGGTATGCGAAAGCTTGCCAAAGAACTTCTGAAAAAATATAATCCCGATTTTATTGCGGACCTGCATGATGTGATCAGATCTAAAATTCTTTACCTGTTCTTTAAAAGGAGAGGTTTTAAGGTTTATAAGATTAATAAAGGAAAAGAAGATAAAGAAGAGCTTACCGATGTATGGAATCTGAATAAACATCAGTTGAAAAAGACAACTGAACGATATGCAGATGTTTTGCGTTCTATGGGTTATTCTGTAAATCTATCCCACACATTAAGACCCTTAGTTGAAGATAAATCCGGAATAGGTTTTGCACCATTTGCTCAGCATAGAGGTAAAATGATGCCTCTTGAAAAATCTTTTGAACTTGTAAGGGAGCTTGCAAAAAGCGAACATATTTACTTTTTTGGTGGTGGAGCATCTGAAGTGGAGGTTTTATCCAAATGGGAAAAAGAAATACCTAATACAACATCCTTAGCCGGAAAACTAAGCCTTTCAGACGAATTAGATATGATATCTAAACTTAGGGTGATGATATCTATGGATTCGGCTAATATGCATTTAGCTTCTTTGGTAGGGACACGTGTGGTTTCTGTCTGGGGAGCAACGCATCCATACGCAGGATTTTTAGGCTACGGACAAAAAGAAGAAGATGTAGTAGGAGTGAAGGATCTGACCTGCAGACCATGTTCTGTTTTTGGAGATAAAGAATGTTATCGCGGAGACTGGGCTTGTCTGGAAGAGCTGAAAATACAACAAGTAATAGATAAGATAAAGAAATAAAAAAAAACTCTCAGGAAACTGAGAGTTTTTTTGTGGGTCCTGAGGGATTCGAACCCCCGACCCTCTGGGTGTAAACCAGATGCTCTGAACCAACTGAGCTAAGAACCCGAATTTTTTAAAGGATTTCGAACCTTTTGTGGGTCCTGAGGGATTCGAACCCCCGACCCTCTGGGTGTAAACCAGATGCTCTGAACCAACTGAGCTAAGAACCCTCTTTTAGAGTTGTTTTCTCTTTTTGAGTGGTGCAAATATACAACTTATTCGTGAATTGCCAAATTTTTTTCTAAAAAATCTCCAACAACAAAGTTACTTCCTCCAATAAAGATCATATCGTTTGAAATACAATTTTCTTTAGCAGTTAAATAACCTGACTGTACATCGTTGAATATCTGGTAGTTTAAATTTTCTTTTTTGATAAGGTCTTCATATTCCTGAGGATTTCTTCCTCTGTGAATAGATGGTTTTACAAAATAAAATTTTTCATTTTTTGGAAGCAAAGGAATTACATCATCTATATTTTTATCATTTACAAAGCCAAGAACAATATGTTTTGACTGGGAATAAGTTTTTAACTGGTTAAATACATATTCCAACCCTGCCTGATTGTGCCCGGTGTCGCAAATGGTAAGAGGACTTTGAGAAAACTCAAACCAGCGACCAATAAAATTGGTGTTTTTATGAACGTGCAAAAGACCTTTTTCTAAAGACTCTTCCGAAATAGAAATATTCTGATGACGTAGTTCTTCGACTAATGCCAGAACAACTCTAATGTTATTTTTCTGATAAGTTCCTTTTAAATCGGAGTCTAATTCAGGAGTCAGGTCTGTAGCGTCTATAAGCTTAGCATTAAGCTCATTTGCCTTTTGCTGGATGATATTCCTTACCGATGGATTTTCGTCGCCGGAAACAATAGGAATCCCTGTTTTTATAATTCCTGCCTTTTCTGTTGCGATCTCTTCTTTTGTATTGCCTAAAATATTGGTATGATCCAGTGCAACATTGGTAATAGCTGTAAGTATAGGCGAGATAATATTAGTTGCATCTAATCTTCCTCCTAAACCAACTTCTATAATGGCAAAATCGACGTTCTGTTGCCGGAAGTACTCAAATGCCATAATGGTTGTGAACTCAAAGAATGAAGGCTTTATTTCCTCAGGAAGATTTTTCAGTTTTTGAATAAAATCATAAACAAACTCGTCGTTCGCATTCTTTCCATTTACTTTTATTCTTTCCGTGAAATGAATAAGGTGAGGAGAATTGTATAATCCGATTTTATAGCCTTCTTCCTGTAATACGGATGCCAGCATATTGCTGGTAGACCCTTTGCCATTAGTACCGCCGATATGAACCATCTTAAGCTCCTTTTGTGGATTCCCAAAATATTCACAAAGTCGGATAATGTTATCTAATCCGGGTTTATAAGCCTTTATACCATCAGTTTGATAATTAGGCATTTGTACAAAAAGCCATTCCAGGGCTTCTTGATATTCAGATTTTGTCATGATGATTTCATGGATTTAGAAAGTGATGCGATATACTCCGGTAGAGGAGAAGTTAGCTTTTTCAGCTTTTACATATTGTTTTACCCACTGGATAGAAGTAGAGACGATACATGGATCCGAAATGCCTCCCGAACGTCTTACAGATATTACATTTCCAGCTTTATCCACAGTATAAGCCAGTGTAATAGATCCCGATGCTTTACAAGAATGTACAGGCTGAGCTCCGCCACGTCCCATGGTACCGGGAATATAACCGGTAAGTTTTCTGTCAACTCCGATTTTGCTGTCACCATTACCATCTCCGCCTAAAGGATCGCCTGCATTACCAGCTTTTCCACCGTCACCCTGAGAACCATCCTTTGTTCCGCGTCCTTTTAGTAGATTTCCTATAGCAGCAGTTCCTTTTCCATCACCGGTAGCTCCTTGTTTTTTATTAGGACCATCGGCTTTAGTATTTCCGGTAGTTGTTTTCTTAGCGTCGCTTTTTTTAGTCTCTTTAACGGAAGACTTGGTAGCTGTTTTTTTCTCTGCTTTTTCTACTTTGGCAACAGGTATTTTTTCGTTTTTACCTGTAATAATTTTTTCTTTAGCCTCAATAGGTGGTTCAGGCTTTGCAATTTCTTTTACAGGCTCTTCTTCTACAACAGGTTTGGTTTCGAGAGGAGCAAAGCTTCCTTCCTGTTCTTTAGGTTCTTCAGTTCCGTTACCATTACGGTTGTCACCAAAATTTACGAGCATTGTATTAATAACTTCAGCTTCTTTTGGGAAGTTTACTTTAACGGAATACAGCGCAATAAAAAGTAGGAGTGTAGTCCAAACTATAGTGGTTATTACAGCACTTTTTAGTTTGTCTTTTCTTTCTTCCTTTTTATTTACTGAGAAATAACTCATCTTTTGTGTTTATTCGGCCTCTGTAGTAGTGGCGATCGCAATATTGTATTTGTGCTTTTCTGCAATTTCCATAACGAAAACTACATCTTTATGTAAGCAGTCTTTATCGGCTCTTATTGTAAAAGATGGACTTGTTACATTCTGTAATCTGTTTACAATAAGGCTCTCCAGTTCGTTTCTTTGTACTTGTTTTTCATCTATAAAATAAGATCCATCCGGCTTAATGCTTACAGACAAAGGATTAGGAATATCCATTGCCTCGCTTTCTCCTTTAGGAAGCTTCACATCTATTGCATTTTGATTGGCTGCAGAAGAGGTGATCATGAAAAATATAAGAAGCAGCAATATAACGTCTGTCATTGCTGCCAAACTGAATTCAGGATTTGCTTTATTTCTTCTTGAGATTTTCATGATATTCTTACAAAGGTTTGTTGATGATATCTAAGAACTCTGCAGACAAGTTTTGAATCTTTAGAATGAATTTGTCAATTTTTGTTAGCAACAGATTATAAAAGAAGTTAGCCGGGATTGCCACTGCAAGACCTGTAGCTGTTTGTCCTAATGCTGTATAAATACCCTCTGAAAGTGTTTTCGGAGAGAAAGAACCTGTAGAGTTAGACAAATTAAAGAAGGCTAATATCATCCCGATTACAGTACCTAAAAGTCCTAACATAGGTGCAATACTCGGTACTGCTGCCAACAAGTTAAGATTCATTTCCATATTAGCAACCTCAGCTTGCCCTTGTCCTTCCATTGCATTTACAATATCCGATACCGGACGTCCAATACGGGAAAGTCCTTTTTCCAGAATTCTGGCTTCAGGAGAATCCTGACGGGAGCAATAATCTATAGCTGCATCTACTTTTCCGTCTTTTAAGAAATCTTCAATATTTCTCATAAGATTAGGATCGGTATTGGAAGACATTCTTTTAATAAAGAAGAATCTTTCCAAAAACAGGTAAAAAGAGAATATACCCAGTAATAAAACGGTTATCATTACCACATTGGCAAATATATTACCGTGGAACATTATTTTCCAGAAAGAAAATTCCTGGGTTGTTGCCGCCACCTGAGTCTGTGCCTGCAATATGGTTGATATTTCTAAAAATGCCATTAATGAATTTGTTTAAATTTTAAAACGCAAGTTTCCTATAGATATTGTTGAGAACAATATATTAGAATACTTGTTTACGGAAAAGTTAAATTTTACGCTTATTCGTCGTCTGCCTCGGGAGTATCCTGTCTAAAATGACATTTTAGCTTAAAGGCAATTGGTTCGTCGGAAAAAGTATAAAAATCATCTATATTTCCTTGCCAGACTAACTGAAGATCTCCATTCTCATCTTTCGAGAATTTTAACTCATTATCATGAATGAAGGCATCTTCGTCATCATATAAATTTACACCACAATAGGTTTCTTCTTCAGAATCATTCACATTGAATGTTTGCCCTACAAGTTTGTCTGTACTAATAGGGAAGTCCGAAATGCTTAAAGAAAGCTGTGGGAAGTTATACTGCAAAGAGTCGTCATCAACGTGATCCAGATCATCATCCGTAATGATTTCTACTTCCAGGAAGTTTTGCTTATTACTATAGACTGCCTTGCAGTAACTACTTTTAATATTGTACTTAAGGATCTCTTCCGGATGGTAGATTTTCAAAATCCCTTTCATAGGATAGTTTAAATGCTTTTAGTTAATTAATAATCAGTATATGGAACAAAGATAAAAAACATTTTTTTCCAGACAAGATACAAGACTTCAAAATTATTTAAAATTAAATTTCACCGTGAACATAATTTGGCTTGGACGGATATACATTCTTCTGTAAGTAGTTCCTACAGAGCTGTTGCCAATCTGTTCGTATACTTTTGTGTTAGCGATGTTTAACCACTTTACCTCGAAGTCTATTTTCTTTTTGGCCCATGTATATTGATAGGTTAAGTCATAAAATGGATTCTGAAAACTTTTCCCCCCTTGTGAGAAGTTAGTCTGATCCCAGTTAAGTCCAATTGAATGATTCTCGATAGGGTAGAATATTAAGTTTAGATTCTGAGTCCAATTGTTTGATTTGATATTAGAATCATCTCCTAAATATGTATAAATACTTTTTCCCCAACCATAACTCATTGTATAATCTAAACTCATCCAGCTGAAGTAAGCATTGTTAAATTTGAATGCTATACTTTCAGTATTGTTTTTAGTTCTCTGAACAATGCTATTATTCATACTAAGTGATTTAGTATTGCTATTAGAAAAGCTTACAGATGCATTGGTTTTGAATTTCGGGAAATATTTTCCGATTTCAAAACTTTGTCCATTAGTATTAATATCATTGTCTCTAACGATGTATTCAGATACAGTATTCCCATTGTCAAGGAAGGTGTTCAGCATAAGATTATTTGTTGTGCTTCCTACACGGCCCCGAATATTAAAAAACAAATTATTGAGAGGGTTTCGGTATTCTATGCCCATTGCTCCATTCCTTGCCCTGTTCTGTGCCAGAACTCCGTTAGAATAAGGTAGGTTAAGATTTGTTGGACTTAATAAGATATAACCTGCATATACGCTGCTAATAGTACCAAAATTATAATTGTAAGAGCCACTTGCTGTTGCTTTCCAGAAAGAAGCAAACTCATATTGTGCAAAAGCTGAAGGTTCAAATGTTACTTTGTTAAGTTTTATGTTAACAGCTCTTGCTGGATTTGGATCTTTAGCTGTAATATTATTAAAGTTAAAAGGAAGGGTAAGATACATGCTAAGATTACTTCCTTTGTAGTTAATTTGTCCGGATGCATATGGAGTAGTATTGGTAAATGTAATGTCATTGCTGAACTTATCTGTTAGTGCTTCAACAAATCCATTGTCTCCCGTACCGGTTAATGTAGAAGTTAAGTGATTAGATGTAAAATTAATACCAACTTCTGGTGTAAATGTCCATTTTTTAGCAGAAAAGCTTAAGTTAACAGCATTTTGTGTTTCAAAAGTTCTCATGCGGAGATTTTGATCTGCATATTTTGTTAATGGGTTATTATAAATTGGATCCCGACCATTAGAGTTTTTATTATAAAGAGTATTTGGAGTATATAAATATGGATCTACAATTAGCGTTTGTTTATCACTTTGATAATTGATAAAAGAACGAAGATTAATTAATTTTTCCTTCCACGGAATAATAGTACTTAATGAGTTTTGAAAACTGGATGTTGGTGACTCTAATGCTTCACGTGCACTTTGATTTGCTACACTTACATCATTTACTTTTCTGTCTACAATACCTCTGTCAGCATTCCAGAACTGAGAGAAGGTTGTGGTATTTTTAAAGAACCCCTTTTTAGCATTTTTAGTGAAGATAACCTCACCCTTTACTTTATCTGTATAAAAGTTATTTTTAACTGCATTTGTTATTTTTGCTCCCTGATTAAACTCAGGAATATATTGAGTTTCAGTGTAGGATTCTCTCTCTACAGCATTGTTAGTATAACTAGCATTGGCTTTGAATTCCCATTCTTTATTTTTATTCAGATTGGTTAATAGATTTCCGGACAGAAAATGAACACTGTTCATTAAGTATCTTTTTTGTGGGATACTAGGCGCATCAGAATTATCTACATTCAACCAACTATTTTGAGTAATATTCCGTCTAATACCTTCATAACGGCTCCCAAATGATAGTATGTTTCCTTCATTTTCTACGGCATCACCATTATTATTGGATTTATAATTAAATAACCATTGTATCTTATCGGTAAAGAGCATTGGCGTTAATTTTACATTCCATAAAAGAGGAGAGGCCCCTAATCCTATCTCTCCCCGGCCAGTCATGGTTACGGATTTCTTTAATTTGATATTGATCGCAGCACGATCACTCGGAACTTTGTCCTGAAGGATTTTTACAGGCTGGTGATTTTCCATAATTTCTACCTTACCAATGGCATCGATAGGTAGGGAATTGTTGATGGTACCATAACCTCCTTCCATTAAGTCTTTTCCGTTGACATAGAATTTATTAAGTGGCTCACCTTGATACAAGATGGTTCCGTCTTTGTTAACGTCGATACCTGGGATCTTCTTAAGTGCATCTGCCAAAACGCGGTCATTTTTATTGGCAAAAGCTTTAAGGTCGTACGCAATTGTATCTCCTCTTTTTGTGATAAGTTTAGTTTTTAGTACCACCTCTTTTATCTCGGTAACATCAGAAGCAAGGCTGAAATTGACAGTTTGATCCTGATTGTTGACTTCTTTAGTTTGTGGTTTTTGATTGAATGCTTTAACCTTTATATTGATTTTGGATAAATCCGTGTTGAAGACAATTTTGTAATTCCCTTTGCTGTCGGTAATTCCGTAAGCAATAATTACAGGATTATCTGGATTTTCGATGGTGACACTTGCACTTGCAATTCCGTTACCACTGGTATCCGAAACTTTTCCGGAAACAGTCTTCTGTGCAAACACGAAAAAGGTTGCCATGAAGAACAAAAGAGTTAAGAGTTTTTTCATATCAAATTTTATAACTAAATAATTAGTAAATGATTTTGTGACTTTGTTACAGATAAAAATAAATAAATTCCATAATAGTTAAGATAAATGATCATGCATAAAGTTAAATATAGCCTTAGAAAATGTGAAAAATAGCAATAAAAATCATGTTATATATTGAGTTTACGGTATGGTCTTTGACGCAAAAGTTGTATTTTAGATGGCTATTTTATTCATAATAAATTAAATTAAAATGAAAGTAGAACAAATATATACAGGATGTCTTGCACAAGGAGCTTACTACATTGTATCTCAGGGAGAAGCAGTAATTATAGACCCGTTAAGAGAGGTGCAGCCATATCTGGATAAATTACAACAGGACGATGCGAAGCTTAAATACATTCTCGAAACCCACTTTCATGCGGATTTTGTATCCGGACATGTCGACTTAAGTGACAAAACAGGAGCCGCCATAGTTTACGGGCCTACTGCAAAACCTGAATTTGAAGCAATTATTGCTAAAGATGAAGAAGTTTTTGAGGTAGGTAATATCAAAATAAAAGTATTGCATACACCCGGGCATACAATGGAAAGCTCATGTTACCTTCTTATTGACGAAAATGGAAAAGAAACAGCTCTGTTTTCGGGAGATACTTTGTTTTTAGGAGATGTGGGAAGACCCGATCTCGCACAAAAAGGTAAAGACCTTACACAAGAAGATCTTGCAGGAATGCTTTATGATAGCCTGATAAATAAGATTATGCCTTTGTCAGATGAAATAACAGTTTACCCTGCTCACGGAGCCGGAAGTGCTTGTGGTAAAAATATGCAGAAGGAAACGGTAGATACTTTGGGCAATCAAAAGAAAACGAACTATGCACTAAATCAGCCGGATAAAGAAACTTTCGTTAAAGAAGTTACAGATGGATTAACACCGCCACCAGGGTATTTTGCCATGAATGTTGCCATGAATAAAAAGGGCTATGAAAGTTTTGACCATGTTCTTGAACAAGGACTTAAGCCATTATCTGCAGAAGATTTTGAAGCCGTGGCAGATGAAACAGGAGCATTGATTCTGGATACAAGACCAGCAGCAGAATTTCATAAAAATTTTATTCCTCAGTCTGTAAATATTGGGGTGAAAGGAGATTTTGCGCCATGGGTAGGGGCTATGATTGTAGATGTAAAACAGCCGCTTTTATTGGTTACGGATGAAGGAAGTGAAGAGGAAGTTATTACCCGCCTTAGTCGTGTAGGCTTTGATAATGTATTAGGATACCTTAAAGGAGGTGTTCCGGCATGGCAATCAGCTGGAAAAGAAACTGACTCTGTGGACAGAATTACCCCTGAAGAATTTGCTCAAAGATATACAGAAGACGCAAAAGTAATAGACGTAAGAAAAGAAGGTGAATATGCAGCAGAGCATGTCGCAGATGCATACAGCCGTCCTTTGGCATATATCAATACATGGATAAAAGATGTTGATCCAAAAGAACATTTCTTCCTGCATTGTGCTGGTGGTTACAGAAGTATGATCGCTGCAAGTATTCTTCAGGCAAGAGGTTATCGTAATTTCACAGAAGTGGAAGGTGGTTTTGGTAAGATTAAATTAACAGAAGTGCCAACAACGGATTTTGTATGTCAAAGCAAATTGTAGGAACTATACTGGCTATTTTATTATCTTGTAGTATAGTCTCTTGTTCGGTGACTCCAAAAACAGAGAGCCAGAAAATAAGCGGTCTTGTAAATGATAACAGAACTTTTTTAGTAGACGTCCGTACTCCGGAGGAGTATAATGCTGAAAAAATAGAAGGTGCGGTTAATATTCCGCTGGACCAGATTGAAAACAGATTATCTGAATTTCAGGGTAAAAAGAATATTGTTGTTTATTGTCGCACCGGAATAAGAGCGGGGAAAGCAAAAGATCTGTTACAAAAAAATAATGTGTCGGATGTTTATAGTGGAACTTCTTATCAGAATGTTTTAGAGTTAAAAAAGAATAAAACTAAAAACTGAGAAAAATGTCAGCAAAATTTAATGAACTTATTCAGTCAGAGAGACCTGTATTAATAAACTTTTTTGCAACATGGTGCCAGCCATGTAAAGTAATGTCCTCAGTTTTAAATACTGTTAAGAGGAATGTAGAAGAGGAGGCCCGGATTGTAAAAATAGATATAGATCAGTATCAATCTATAGCTGCAGAATACGGGGTGAGAAGTGTTCCTACATTGTTAGTCTTTAAAAAAGGAGAGCTGTTGTTCCGACAGAGCGGTGTAATGGATGTAAACAGCCTGACAGCAGAACTGAAAAAATATATATAAAATAAAAATAGCCTGATTTTTCAGGCTATTTTTATTTAAAATGTATAGGAACAGGTTAGTGCAAAATTCCTTCCGGGAGACATAAACCTTTGGGTATAACCCGAGCTGGCTGAAGTTTTGTTTAGATATTCAGTATAGGCTCTGTTGAAAATATTTCTGAGTTGTAATGTAGCATTGAAGTTTTTGAATACCTCAACACGGGCATCAATATTAAATAATGTGAAATCTTTCGTTGGGATCTCTCCAAATAAAGGATTCGTTCTGTTTTGCTGACCAGTGTACCTCATCTCCGCACCCAGACTAAATACATTAAAATTTCCTTCTAGTCGGAATCGTGTTTCTAATGGTGCAATTTCCGGAAGAGGAACATCCTGACTCATATTTTTTGCATAAGTATAAGCTGCTGCTGCCTCGGTTCTCAGATAATTTGTGATATTCCACTGAACGGATCCTTCAATACCTGCTTTATAAGCATTGTCTATATTTATCATTTGACGGACTCCTTTAAACATCGGGAATGTAGGTTTTATATCTGTAGAAATTTCAGAGGATATAAAATCTTTCAATCTGGAATAGAAAGCATCCATTTGGAAGCTCAACTTGTCATTTTTATAAGAATATACCAAGTCTATCTGATAGTTTTTTTCCGATTTCAAAAAAGGATTTCCCAGGTACTGATAGAAGTCGTTCCCAAGAGGGAAGAAGCTTATATAGCGTTCCGTAATACCCGCACTTCTTTCTCCACGGCCCATTAATACAGTTATTTGCTGATGCTGGTCTAAAACTCTGTTGTAAGAAAGACTAAAGCTGTGTGTTGTCTGGTTTGTTGAAAGTTTATCCCCATACCATGCAGTAAAAAGAGGAGAAGGATCATTAGCAGTTGAATGAGAATAGTCTAATCTGTAAGAAACAGTAATTTTGTTATTTCCCCAATGACGCTGGAATTCATTAAACCAGCCTAGGCGGTTTATTTGTCCATTCTGCCAGGTACTATAGCTTTTCATAGGCATTCCACCGTGCGACATATTCATTTCCTGCGGAACTTCCCGTTCTCCGTCATGACGGAAATCGGCACCTGTGTAAAGCAGATTGTTATCCCACTGTAATTTAAGTTCAGCACGTCCACCTCCGGACCTGCTTTTTATTCTGGAAATCATACTCATGTCAGGAGTCCCCATAGTATGATCTACTTCTGATAAATAACTGCTCAGGCTTAATTTTTTGAAAACAGAATTCTGGAAAGTCATATCATGCTTTAGAGAGTATAGCCATGTATTATCTTTTAGAAGGTCCATCATTCCTGTTGCAAACTTTACATCTCTGGCCTGATTAGTTGTTACCTGTGCAGTTGTTACATTATGATCATTCCACTGATAGGATACCCGAGAGCCAATATTATACCTCTCGAATGCAGAAGGAACTTTATTACCATTGCCGTCTTTATAATCGTCGGCTTTTTGATAAGAGCCAAACAGGTCTATATTGAATTTTCGGGTAGAAAGACGGGTAAGAAGTTCATTACGCGTTCCGTATCCGTTGGTCTCATATCCAGTAGAAAGTCTGCCACTAAAAACAGGTTTCTCAGTAAACTTCGGATCAATACTTACAAAATTAATGGTGCCTCCGAAAGAGTTTCCAAATCTGAATTGATACGGACCTTTGTAAATCTCAGCTTCTTTCACAAGGTTTAGGTTAACCTGACTTGCCGGTGGATCCATTCTGCTTGGGCAGGCCTGTATACTTGTAAGAGATCCGTCATTGACAATATTAAGTTGCTCAAATTTAAACCCTCTTAAAACAGGATCTGTTGCATAGCTTCCGGCAATTCTTCTTCCTCCGATTTCCGGAAGATTAGTGAGAAAGTTTCCGGCATCATGATTCAGGAAATCAGAATGGTTTGTAGAGATTTTTTTACTAGTGTTGCTTTTGAGAATACGTACTACTTCAATATTTTGCTGAAGTATTGAGTCTGACTTCTGGGCATATATATTGCTTACGCCAAGGCTTAAAAATGCCACGACAGCGATATTTTTATTAGATAATATCATAATGTATTATAATAAGTTTAAAGATGATGTTATCTGATTATTAGAAGAATAACCAGGTTGAAATAAACGATGTATGGGTTGTACATGTTTATATTTTCGGAGAAATTAAACTTATAATACAGGAGGCCTTAAATGCAGGCGCAGAAATCCGAATAACGGAGTCTGGATTTTATGAGAGACTTCCTGAAGAACGGGTAAGATTCTATGAATGGAAACTGAAGTTTCAAGGGCTGGCAATCCAATAAATTCCGAAGCAATTTTTAGCCATGTAAAATTAGGATTGTGTGTTTCTTCCTGGTTCAACTGACATTTTCCGTTACAGTGCAGTTCCGGTTTATTTTTATTGGTACAGTTTTCAAGATACCAGTCCATATTGATTTTGTATTCCACCCATACCCAAGTCTTCTGAAAAACCAAAAGGGAGCAGATAAAGCTAAATAAATATGGAGTAAGCCTGTTCAAGAATATTAAATCTATGCAAAATTAACGATTAATATTCCCTTTGTTATGAGGATTGTTAATGATTTTTATCAAGAGAAAAATCGTTCAATGTTAAAAAATATGTCCTGTTTTCACCCAAAATTTCTAAATTTATCCGTCAAAAATATTTTTAGATGGCAGATAAAGGAAAATTTATTCAGGAGCTTACAGCTAGATATCAGTGCAGTGGTGAACATATTGTACTAGGGAAAGGTATTTTTAATGGAGAAGTAGTTCCTGAAGTGGATGTGTGTATTCCTTTGAGCACAGTAAACCGACATGGGCTTATAGCAGGAGCAACAGGAACCGGAAAAACAAAGACGCTTCAGGTTTTTGTAGAGCAGCTTTCCCGTAACGGAATCCCATCCATGGTTATGGATATTAAGGGAGACTTGTCCGGATTGGGAGCTGCAGGAGAAAACAATGCTAAGATCCAGGAGCGTTATGCAAAAACTCAACTGCCATATAGTCCACAGGCATTTCCTGTAGAATTTATGAGTATTTCCGATGAGAAAGGAGTACGACTAAGAGCTACAGTAACCGAATTTGGACCTGTATTATTAAGCAAAATTTTAGGACTAAATGATACCCAGTCGAGTATCATGTCTATTATTTTTAAATATTGTGATGATAAAGCTCTTCCATTACTGGATTTGGATGATCTGAAGAAAGTATTGCAGTATGTAACAGATGATCCACAAGGAAAATCGGAACTAAGCAGTAACTACGGAAGTATTGCTTCGGCATCGTTAGGTACTATCCTTCGTTCTATTGTTGCATTGGAGCAACAGGGAGCAAAAGAGTTCTTTGGGGAATTATCCTTTGAAGTAGAGGATTTGTTACAAACCCGAAATGGATTGGGGGTTATTAATATTTTACGTGTAACCGATTTACAGAGCAGACCACAGTTATTCTCTACATTTATGTTGTCATTACTGGCGGAAATTTATGATAAATTTCCAGAGGTAGGAGATAAGGGAAGACCAAAATTTGCGTTGTTTATAGACGAAGCACACTTGTTATTCAAAGAAGCGCCTAAAGCATTGTTGAATCAGATTGAAACTATTGTAAAGCTAATTCGTTCCAAAGGAGTAGGAATTTATTTCATTACTCAGGTGCCGGGGGATGTGCCGGATGGGGTTTTGAGTCAGCTTGGTCTAAAAATTCAGCATGCACTAAGAGGCTTTACAGCTAAAGATAAAAAGGAAATAGACAAAGCGGTTGAAAACTATCCTACAACGGAATTTTATAAGGCGTCGGAACTTATTCAGAACCTTGGGATTGGTGAAGCATTTGTAACGGCTTTGGATGAAAAAGGAATTCCTACCCCTTTGGTAGATACATTCCTTATTTCTCCGGAATCCAGAATGGATATCCTTACACCGCAGGAAATAGATAATCTGGTAGGATCTTCTTCTTTGGTACAAAGATATAAAGATGCAATAAACAGAGAATCTGCATATGAGATTCTTAGCAATAGAATGAATCAGGTGGTGCAGAACCAACAACAGGCTCCTTCTTCAAACGGAAGACAGCCAAAGCCAGAACCCGGAATGTTTGACCAGGTTCTTAAAAGCCCATTAGCAAAATCCGTAGGAAATACCATCGTAAGGGAGGGTATGAACATGCTTTTCGGAATGCTGGGACTGAAAAAAAGAAGATAATTTTATTTAATTAATAGAGAACATTGTATTCAATTATAGATATTGAAAGTAATGGCGGTGCTTTCAAAAAAGAAAGTATTATCGAAATTGCTATATACCGATTCGATGGACACGAAATCGTAGATCAGTTTATATCTCTGGTAAATCCGGAAGATGTGATTTCTCCGTATGTCCAGAAACTAACAGGGATCACAGCAAAAATGGTAAAGACTGCGCCAAAGTTCCACGAGATTGCAAAAAGAATTGTTGAAATTACGGAAGGAACCGTAATCGTGGGGCATAATGTTGAGTTTGATTACCGAATGATCAGGCAATCGTTTCACAGGTTAGGGTATAACTACGAAAGAGAAACGATAGATACTATTCCGTTAGCAAAAAAACTAATTCCAAATGAAGAAAGTTACTCTCTGGGTAAGCTTTCAAAATCTCTGGGCATTCCTCTCACAGATAGACACCGTGCATCTGGGGATGCAAGAGCGACTGTGGAATTGTTCAAAATATTACTGGCAAAAGACCAAGAGAAAGAAATTCTGAAACACCAGAAAGAGACTCAGGTATCTAATAATCTTAATAAAAAGATTACAACGCTTACAGAGTTTCTTCCGGCAGAAAATGGAATTATTTATTTTCAGAATGCAAATGGTGATATTTTGTATACCGATTATTCATCTAATATTTATCAGACAGCAACAAAGATATTCCATGCCCGGACAAAGAAATGGGACAAGTTAAAAGCTGATACTACCCAAATTCATTATGAATTTACGGGAAATGAGCTTATTGCAAAGCTTATGATGCTGCAGAAAACTAAAAAGAAAACGCCTTCGTTACCTTTCGGATTGTATTATAAGAACGATAAATACATAATAGAAAGAACCAAGGGCCAGACAGGTGATTTACTGAAGTTTAAATCTTTTTCACAAGGGAATAAGGTTAAGACTTTTATTAGCGAACAGGAGCGTTTTCAGGATAACCCAACAGCTTTAAAAGAGTTTCTTTCATTAGACAATCGTAATGAAGTATGGATTTCAGAAGGAAGAACTAAAAGCGAAAAATCCTTTTTAGTACTGGAAAAAGGAAAACTGACGGGTTATGGATTTTATGAGCTTCATCACCAGATAAAGTCTTTAAATAAGATTAATAAACTGAAAATTGAAATTCATGCAGTAAATAATATGATATACAACGAATTAAAATTATCTTTGCTGCGCAATAATTATGAGATAAAAAATCTGCCAATAACATAATGTTAAGTACAAAAAGTACAAGAGAAGCCATATGACAAATCAAGAATTACTAAAAATTGCAGGAGAGTACGGAACACCCGTATATGTTTATGAAACTGATAAAATCAAAGAACAGTATGAAAAGCTTACCAAATCGTTCGATGATAAAACCAGATTTTTCTATGCAGCAAAGGCTTTAACCAATATCAACATTCTGAAGTACATACAAAAGTTAGGTGCTAATATTGATTGTGTGAGCATTAATGAGGTGAATTTGGGTATTAAGGCCGGATTTACGCCAGAGAAAATATTGTTTACACCAAATTGTGTGGATATTACTGAGATTGAAGCAGCAATGAAGCTTGGTGTACACATCAATATTGATAATATTTCTATTCTTGAGCAATTCGGAAATAAATATGGTAATACATATCCGGTATTTATCAGAATCAATCCACATATTTTTGCCGGAGGTAACTACAAAATCTCCACCGGACATATTGATAGTAAATTTGGTATTTCTATTCACCAGCTGAGACACATTCAGCGTATTGTAAAAACAACAGGACTAAATGTTGAAGGTTTGCATATGCATACCGGAAGCGAGATTAAAGATATTGATGTCTTTATCCAGGGTCTTGAAATAATGTTTGAGATGGTGGAAGATTTCCCGAATCTTAAATATATCGATATGGGAAGTGGTTTCAAGGTACCATATCAAGAAGGAGAACTGGAAACTGATGTGAAAACATTGGGTAAAAAAGTTCTGAAAGCAGTGAACAATTTCAAAAAAGAAACAGGAAAAGATTTTGAACTATGGTTCGAACCAGGGAAATACCTGGTGAGTGAAAGCGGACATTTCCTTGTAAGAACTAATGTTATCAAGCAGACTACAGCAACTGTTTTTGTTGGTGTTAATTCAGGATTCAACCACTTGATCCGTCCAATGTTCTATGATTCATACCATAAAATAGAAAACCTTTCCAACCCTACAGGGCCAGAGCGCATCTATACTGTTGTTGGAAACATCTGCGAAACAGATACTTTTGCATGGGATAGAAAAATAAATGAAGTGAGAGAGGGTGATATCCTTGTCTTTAGAAATGCAGGAGCTTATGGTTTTGAAATGAGTTCTAACTTCAATAGTCGCTTAAAGCCTGCTGAAGTAATGGTAATGGACGGAAATGTACACTTGATCAGAAAAAGAGATGTTTTTGAAGATCTTCTTAAAAATCAGATCGAAGTGTTGTAATTTTTAACATTCGCATAATACGATATAAAGGCATTAAAGACTATATTAGCAGACTCTTTAATGCCTTTTTTAATGAAATATTTATGATGAAAAAATTACTTCTTTTTACTTTATTAGGATCTTTATTTTTTGCACAGCAAAAAGAGGGAGCAACTCCTGCTATTTATGACAAATATCCCAAAGGACAGAGCGATTATAATGGAGGTAATGTCCAATTCTATAAAGAACTTCATCAATTAATTATAGATAAGAAGATTCAACCCTGTGAAAGTAAGACAGAACTATATTCTGTTAGATTTGTGGTCTATCCGGATGCAACAATAAAATTTGTAAAAGAAGAAAATCCTGAAAAAGCAGAGAAAAATAAATGCGCTTTTGATCTAACCAGAAAACTATTTAAATATTTAGATGGCTGGAAGCCTGCTGAAATAGATGGACAAAAAGTGGCAGCCATTACAAGTATGATTATATTCCCGGATGCATTGTTTGATAAATATGTAGAAGGTTATGATGCTGTAAATTATTATGGGCCTCCGGCTGAATTTCCGGGAGGCGTTCAAGCTTTTAGAAAAAAATTTAGTCGTAATGTAAATGCAAATGGCTTTAAATGGGACCAGAGGATTCAACTTGTGATGTATTTTAAAATTGATGAAAATGGTAATGCAGTAGATTTTAGGATGGATCCGAGTTCCGGTAATGCTGATTTTGATGAAATGCTTATAAAATCTGCAAAATGGATTAAAGATAAATGGAAGCCCGCAACACTACATGGAGTGAATATTAAGACCGGATTTAGATTCCCAATTACTTTAGGTGAAAATTAATAAACCCAACACCAAAATATGAAATCACAACTATTATTAGTTTTTACACTTATGTGTAACCTGTTTTTTTCTCAAAGTTCTGAAAAACTTAAAGAATTTGTACTGGATAAATACCCTGATGATCAGGTCTTTTATAAGGGAGGCTTGAAAGCTTTTTATCATGATGTACATAATGTTATAGAACAAAATAAAATAAAGGCTTGTGGTCAGGATGATCCTAATCAGTACTATAAACTTAAGCTTAAAATTTATCCTGACGGAAGAACAGAAAAACTTAAGAATGTAGATTCATTAATCAACGCAAAAAATGAATGTGCACGTGTATTGGCCAATAATGTTGTAAAAGATCTTAAAAACTGGAATCCCGGAGTGTATCATGGAAGACAGGTTCCGGCTATAGCTGAAATTTATATTTTCCCATATGACTTATTCGGAAATTATAAAGACGGACTTAATTCTGTAGAAAACTTTAAACTACCAGAGTTCCCCGGAGGAAAGCAAGCGATGATTAATACAATTCACAAAGAATTTTACACCATCTTCAGAGATTTTGATATTCGAGGAAGCATTCTCTTAAATTTTGATATTAATGAAAAAGGAGAAATGAACAACCTTACAATATGGCCTAAAATAATGGAGCAGAATTTTGTATGGGAGTCGATGAGGACATTTAAAAGAATAAAAACAATCTGGAAACCGGCTATGAGAAACGGAGTTCCTATGACTTATCATTTTGAATATGGAATGGAGATGTCAGTGGGATACAATTATGATAAAACAAACAAAGACAACAATTAATGAAAAGAATTTTAAGCGTTATTGGATTTATGCTAGTAACGATGTGTGTTACTGGGTGCGCAGTCACTCAGAAAGAAATAAGCCCCAACCTTAAACGACAATGGATGCTTGTTTCTATGAAAGAGTTTTCTAAAGACGAACTTATACATGCAAAAGCATCTGTAGATTTAACAAACAGAGAAGCTGGGGTTATAAGTTATTCCGCTTTTATGGGGTGTAATAATCTAAGATTCCAATTGAATGAAGGAAACGGAAATAAGCTGTCTGTGTCTGGTGTTTCCGGAACAAAAATGTTTTGTCCGAATCATCTTGATTTAGAAAATCAGTTTATAGCTCTTTTTCCGACAATGAAGTTTTATAGTGTAGAAGGACATTTTCTTACACTGAGAAACAGAGACGGCGAGGAAATGAAATTTGTGGCGGCCGACTGGGATTAGTCAGAAGAAATAATCTGCCAGAATACATCAGCATTTCTAGGTAGCATTATTTCAAGAGAGCCTACCAGAAATATATCAGCATCCTTATCATAGATCGCTATATTTTTAAAATATTTTAGCAAATCGCTATTAGAAAAACCTATCCGGAACTCATTTCTGAGCTCCGGATTTTCGTGTACAAAGCAAAGATTTCCGGAATTATCCTCCGGCAGGTATTCCAGTTTTAATACTTTTTGTAGATAATCTTTTAATATTTGTATTTCGTCTCTCATAACACTATAAAATTAATAAAAAGTATAATTATACATAACTGTGTTACTAAGGGTTAAAATATGTTTTATATTTAATTCTGTAAACTTTATTTCACAATTCTTATTTTTGTATATGCTAGAAAAAAAAGAACATCAGTATGAAAAGGCGGTCTTGGTAGGTCTTATTACCAAAGATCAGGATGAGGAAAAACTAAAAGAATATATGGACGAACTGGAGTTTCTCGCTTACACAGCAGGAGCTACAGTCGAAAAAAGATTTACCCAGAAAATGTCCCAGCCGGACTCTAAAACATTTGTAGGTAAAGGTAAAGCTGAGGAAATACGAGACTATGTAAAGGAAAATGAGATAGGAACTGTTATTTTTGATGATGAACTTTCTCCTTCTCAATTAAAGAATCTTGAAAGAGATATAGAAGTTAAAATTCTGGATAGAACCAACCTTATTCTGGATATTTTCGCTCAACGTGCTCAGACATCCTATGCAAGAACGCAGGTAGAACTTGCACAATACGAATATCTATTACCGCGTCTTACCAGAATGTGGACCCACTTGGAGCGTCAGCGTGGTGGTATCGGGATGAGAGGACCTGGTGAAACAGAGATTGAAACTGACCGTCGTATTATCCGTGACAGAATATCATTACTAAAAGATAAACTGAAAACAATAGACCGTCAAATGGCAACCCAGAGAAATAACCGTGGAAAAATGGTTCGTGTTGCTTTGGTAGGTTATACCAATGTGGGGAAATCTACTCTGATGAATTCCTTATCTAAATCTGAAGTATTTGCAGAAAACAAACTTTTTGCAACTCTGGATACTACAGTGAGAAAAGTAGTAATAGGGAATCTTCCCTTCCTGTTAACAGATACTGTAGGATTTATTCGTAAGCTGCCAACACAGTTGGTAGAATCTTTCAAATCAACATTGGATGAGGTGCGTGAGGCAGATTTATTGATTCATGTTGTAGACATCTCACACGAAAGTTTTGAAGACCACGTTAATTCAGTAAACGAAATTTTACAGGAAATAGATGCACACAAAAAACCTGTGCTTATGGTGTTCAATAAAATTGATGATTTCAGCTATGAGAAAAAAGCTGAAGATGATCTGACGCCAGCTACCCGAAAAAATGTTTCCCTGGAAGAGTGGAAAAACACATGGATGGCAAAGTCTAAACATTCTACTGTTTTCATTTCTGCCCTTACGAAGGAAAACTTCCCTGAGATGAAAAAAATGATTTATGATGAGGTACTGAAAATTCATATCTCAAGATTCCCGTATAACGATTTCCTTTTCGAATATTATGACGATGAAGAAGTAGAATAATAAATTAAAAAACACAACAAGAAGAAAAAAAGAAGAATGGAGTTATATTATTCGTTTTCTGCACTCATAGTGCTGGCATCTATTTTTGCCTATATCAATTACAGATTTCTGAAACTTCCCAGTACAATCGGAATTATGGTAATAGCCATTATAGTTTCTACATTTCTGGTGCTATTCGGGGAAAGTGTATTGCCTAAAACATTTGTAAGGCTAAATCGTCTGATGGATAGTATTGACTTTACAGAGGTATTGATGGGGGCAATGCTTAACTTTTTATTATTTGCCGGAGGAATTCATATTAATATTAACGATCTCAAAGAACAATTCCGGCCGGTCTTTATATTTTCAACAGTAGGTGTAGTAATCTCCACCTTTGTGGTAGGTTTTGGAGTTTATTATATCTTTCCGCTTGTAGGGGTACATATTCCCTTTCTGTATTGCCTTGTATTTGGGGCCTTAATTTCACCAACTGACCCTGTAGCGGTACTCAGTATCCTGAAGCAAGCAAAAGTGTCTAAATCACTTGAAACAAAGGTTGCCGGAGAATCGTTATTCAACGATGGTATGGCTGTCGTTGTTTTTACAGTGGTACTACAGTTGGCGGTGGGTAAAGAAGTGGATCTTGGAATAGAAAATATTTCTCTTTTATTACTTCATGAAGCTGGAGGAGGATTACTACTTGGAGTTTTGTTGGGTTGGGTTACTTCCCGACTGATGAGAGAGGTGGATGATTATATTATATCCGTACTAGTTACATTGTCCGTAGTAATGGGAGGTTATCTTATTGCACGACAATTGCATATTTCAGGGCCATTAACGATGGTTGCTGCAGGTTTGTTCATGGGGAATTTCAATGTTAATTTCAAAATGAAATCTGTTACTCAGGATTACCTTATTAAATTCTGGGAACTGATAGATGAAATCCTGAATGCCGTTTTGTTCCTTTTTATAGGTTTTGAACTTTTAATGATAAAGGATCTTCAGAATTTTGTAATCCCTGGGATTATAGCTATTGTAGTGGTATTACTAGCAAGAGTTATTTCTATATGGGGGCCAACTCAGTTTATGTCTTTCAGAAGTCGATTCAGCCCGCAAACGATTAAGGTTTTGATATGGGGTGGAATCCGGGGTGGTGTTTCTATCGCTCTGGCGATGTCTATTCCGAAAAATGAATACAGTACGGCTATTCTCAGTATTACTTACTTTGTTGTTGTATTCTCTATTATTGTTCAGGGACTTACTATTGGTAAGGTAGCCAATCCTAAGAAGATTGCAAACGAAGAAAAAGAGCAGGAACATATCTCAGAATAATAGTATATGAAAGGAAAAGCGGATCATATAGGACGACAGATAGAAGAAGCTCTCCAGATGCTGTCCACGCCAGAAAGGGCTGTTCAGATGCCACGATATTTCAAAACCGGAAAAGGAGAGTATGGAGAAGGAGATATATTCTATGGTGTTTCTGTTCCGGATCAGAGAAGTATAGCGAAAGAATTTTATAAAGAAATTTCATTGCAAGACCTTTCGGAAGTGTTGAAGTCTGAAGTACATGAGATGCGTCTAACAGCAATCTTTATTCTGGTGGCCAAATATGAAAAGGCAAAAAGCAATACAGAAAAAAGGCAATTGGTAGACTTCTATCTCGATCATATTGAATATGTGAACAACTGGGATATTGTAGATTCTTCCGCACATAAAATATTGGGTGATTATGCTTTCCACAACGGTGAAGAGGAAATATTACACAAGCTTTCTTCTGATGAGAATATGTGGAAGAAAAGGGTAGCAGTTATAGGATCGGCCTGGTTTATAAAGAACAGGCATTACGAGTTGACACAGAAGCTAGTGCTAAATAACCTAAAACATCCACATGATCTTATGCATAAAGCTAATGGTTGGATGCTTCGGGAAATAGGGAAGAAGGATGAAAGTGTAATGTTGGATTTCCTCAACAAGTACTATAAAGAAATGCCGAGAACAAGTCTTCGTTATGCTATTGAAAGATTGGATGAGGAACTCAGACAAGATTATCTTAAGGGAAATATTTAGAGTCTTCTCGCCATTTCCATTTTATAAGCCATAAGATTAGCAATATTATTGGCCTTGTATATAGCTAAGTCCGCATTTTTTCCAGAGAAGTTTTCTTCTACCGTTTCTGACCACAGCTTTATCCAGTGCTCAAAATGCTCTTTCTCAATAGCTTTTATTTCATTAATTGGAAAATGAACACGCATTGGGTTCCCTTTATAAGTCATTTGACCAAAAAGAATAGACTCCCAAAAGTCATACATCTTGGGTAAATGCTTGCTCCAGTTAACCTTGCCAATATCGTTAAAGAATAAGCCTATCTTGTTATCTGTCTGAATTTTTTGATAGAATTTGTTCACCAATAATTCTATATCTTCTCTGTTTTCCAGGTCATTCATTTCCACTATTTTCATCAAAGGTACAATGAGAAGCAATGCTTTACAAAATTTTGAGGACTGATTAATTACATATCCTTAATTTTGTAGCTTATTATGGATTTAAAATATTATGCCGAACAGGCTAAGCTAAAACATAAAGAACATAAAAAGTTTCTGGATTCTCTTAAAAAGAAACCTCCTAAAAATCTGGATTATGTTGTACAGGAAACTCACGATGAGGTTTTCGAGGAAATTGACTGTCTGCAATGTGCCAATTGTTGTAAAACGACAGGACCCTTATTTACTGAAAAAGATATAGAGCGGGTTTCGAAACATCTTCGTATGAAAGCTTCTGATTTTGAAGACAAGTTTCTAAGAGTGGATGAAGATCAGGATAAGGTTTTGCAGTCCTTGCCTTGTTTTTTTCTGATGGATGATAATAAGTGTTCTATTTATGAGGTAAGACCTAAAGCTTGCCGTGAATATCCACATACAGACCGAAAAAAAATTTACCAGATTAATAATCTTACATTAAAGAACACGATTATATGTCCTGCAGCCTATACCTTCGTAGAGAAAATTAGAAGAAATTTGGAAAAAAAGTAAACGTATTCCCAATGAATATTAAATAATGTCAAAGTGCGTTAAAGTTATATAATGTGAACAATTTCAAATAGATAATGATCGTTTTAGAACTGAACACTAAAATTTAATTTTAAAAACGAAACATTATGAAAAGGTTATTTTTCTCAGCCATTTTACTGGCTTTAGGTACAGGTGCAACATTTGCTCAGTCAACAACTCAGGACACTACTAAGAAAACTACTAAAACGACGACAGAAGTAGCAACAACACCTTCTACAAGCACAACAACGACAACGACTCCTACGACAACGACTTCAACAGAAATGAGTACTTCTACAAATGTGAATACGGATGATAAGAAGCAACCGGCTACGAACGATCAGAAGGCAACTCACGGAAAAAAGAAGAAAAAAGAAAAGAAAATTGAATAATCCAAATCTTCACTATTTAGTTTTTCTTCAAAATAAAAAGGATGGTTCAAAACCATCCTTTTTATTTCTTCATATTTTACTTATTGTTTCTATACAACACCTTGTGCAAGCATAGCTTCTGCTACTTTTACGAATCCGGCAATGTTAGCTCCTTTTACATAGTTTACATAACCATCCTCATCTTTACCGTAGTCTCTACAAGCTTTGTGAATACCAATCATAATTTCTTTAAGACGAGCATCTACTTCTTCAGAAGACCAGTTAAGACGTAGAGAGTTCTGCGTCATTTCAAGACCAGAAGTTGCAACACCACCAGCATTAGATGCTTTACCAGGAGAGAACAATACTTTGTTATCCAGGAAGTAGTTAATAGCATCTAAAGTAGAAGGCATGTTTGCTGCTTCAGTTACACAAATACATCCGTTAGCTACTAATAACTTAGCATCTTCAAGATCTAATTCGTTCTGCGTTGCAGAAGGAATAGCAACATCACATTTTACCTCCCAAGGTCTCTTACCTGCAACAAACGTTGCAGAAGGGTATTTCTTAGCATAATCCTCAGCTCTGTTGTTTCCAGAAGCACGAAGCTCTAATAAATAATCGATCTTGTCTCCAGAGATTCCTTCCGGATCATAGATGTATCCGTCCGGACCAGAAAGCGTAATAGCTTTACCTCCTAACTGATCGATCTTTTTAATTACACCCCATGCTACGTTTCCAAATCCGGAAACAGCAAAAGTTTTACCGCTGATGCTTTCACCGATAGTTTTCAACATCTGTTCGCAGAAGTATACTACACCGTATCCTGTAGCTTCAGGACGGATAAGTGAACCTCCGTATGCAAGTCCTTTTCCAGTAAGTACACCGGTAAATTCGTTTCTTATTTTTTTATACTGACCAAATAGGTAACCGATTTCTCTTGCACCAACACCGATATCTCCAGCAGGAACGTCAGTGTCTGGTCCGATGTGTTTGCAAAGCTCTGTCATGAAAGCCTGGCAGAAACGCATAATTTCGTTGTCAGATTTTCCACTTGGATCGAAATCTGCACCACCTTTTCCTCCACCCATTGGCAGAGTTGTTAAGCTGTTTTTGAATACTTGTTCAAATGCTAAGAACTTTAGTACACTTAGGTTAACTGTAGGGTGGAAACGTAATCCTCCTTTATATGGTCCGATTGCAGAATTCATCTGAATTCTGAAACCTCTGTTTACCTGAATTTCTCCTTTATCATCAAACCATGGAACACGGAAAATAATTACTCTTTCTGGTTCAGCCATTCTTTCCAATAGCTTGAATCCTTTGTACTGATCTTTTGAAAGAATGAACGGAATCACCGTTACAGCTACTTCGCGTACGGCTTGGATAAACTCTGGTTCATTAGGGTTTTTGGCTTCAATATAAGCCATAAAGCGGTCAATTTCCTGTTGTACTTCTGCACTAAATTGTTCCATTAGAATTTGATTTTTGTCCGAACAAAGTTAAAATTTTTCCCATATCTACCAAGGAATATTTTAAATTTCAGTAAAATTTAAAAAAAATACGGGTTTGTTTTAAAAATTTTACAATTTGCTTTTGTTTGTTAGAAAGTTTCATTCTTTATTCATTAAATAATATAATATTAAGAAATTGTTAATTCTCAATTGGGGTAATATTGTCTCCCGGAAGAGGCTTTAATGTGTCCCAAAAGTTCCAGATCTAATATTATGGGTAAAATTTTATAAACAGGAAGAGATACTTTTTCGGCAATTTCATCCGGATTTATGTTAGGAGAATCTACAATAGCAGATAGGATCAATTGTTGCTCCGATGTAAGGGTCGCGGGGATCTCTTTTTTATGAAATAAAGGGAGTTGTTCCACTGGTTTGCCAACAAGACCTAGATAGTCAATTGTATCAGAAATCGAAACAATAATTCTTGCTTTGTTTTGTGAAATCAAAAGATTGCACCCCTGGCTGTATTTATCTTCAATGGAGCCCGGAAGAGCCAGAACTTCACGGTTATATATATTGGCATAATTAGCAGTACTTACCGAGCCTCCGCCATAAGCTGTTTCTGTTATGATTGTGGCAGGTGATATGCCGGCAATAATTCTGTTTCTCTGGATAAAGCTTTCCCTTATCGGTGGTTGTGATGAATTGAATTCAGTAAAAAGACAGCCGTTGAGTTCTACGATTTTATCAGCCAATTTTCTGTTTTTATTGGGGTATAGCATATGAAAACCATGTGCTAGTACTGCGACAGTAGGAATATTGTTTTTTAAAGATTCTTCATGTGTGCAAGTGTCCGTGCCTATGGCAAGTCCACTTACTGTTTGGATATTGTTATCTTTTAGAGAATACAAAAGTTCGGTAATAAACTCTTTTCCATACTTCGAGCTTTTTCTTGTGCCTACTATGCTAATATTTGTCCTTTGGTGATCAAATTTTCCTTTCTGATAGAGTATGGCAGGTGTGTCATCGCATTGGTATAATAATTCTGGAAAATTTCCCTGATGAGAAAGTAAGATCTGAATGTTATTTTTATAGCAGAATTCTATCTCTGTTTCAGCGAATTGTAAATGAGAATCTTTCCCTATATCTTCCGCTATTTTGTTTCCGATACCATATAATTTAATCAGCTCATGCTTGTGCAGGGTCCATGCTTTTTGGGCTGAGCCTATTGTACTGACTATTTTCTTAAAGTATAAATCCCCGATCTGCGGGCAATGTCTTAGTGCTATGGAGTAAAGATGCTCTTCGGAAAACATTTAAAATGTATTTCCTTAAAAATAAGAAAATTATTAATTATTTTTTTCTTATTTCATCTAAAAAATCCCATATATCTTCTTTTTTTCTGTAAGGAAGCTCTCTGAAGTCTTCAGGATTTTCTTGTATATATTTCTGCCAAAGGATATCGTCTTTCTCATTATAATACTCAGGATATTCCCAGATAAATTTTCTTCTTTTTTCTCCCTTATCCTTATAGATGAACGCCATAATAATGCCTATAACGGCTCCGGATAAATGGGACTGCCAGGATATCCGGCTCGGCTCATTTAGAGTGAAAAGGAGCTCTTCAGGAATCATTCCCCAGATCATGCTGCCATAATAAAGAGCTACTACAAGTGATACTGTTAATAATTTTAGGTTCCATCGTATAACGCCACTGGCGAAAAGGAAGAAAGCGAGTACATATATAACACCACTGGCACCAATAATACATGAAGTATAGGTTTGGTGATCGAATAAATTAATTGATGGTGTCATCCATACAGCCAACCCGGAAAATAGCCATCCATAAAGCATAACTCTATCCGCAACGGATCCGTAAAACTGGTATAGTAATGAGCTTAATACAACCAAAGGTAATGAGTTGCCAAGTATATGCTCCCAACTGCCATGTAAAAAAGGTGAAAAGAAAATACCTTTAAGTCCTGAAGGGACTAATGGTATAATAGCACCATCACAACCTTCGATCAGTCCAAGGTTCTGTACGAGAAATCCTAACCATATTGCGGCTAAAAAAAGTAAAGGCATAATAATAGCCTTTGGATGTATAACTCCTTTGAACATAATTAGAAAGTGCGCAAAAGTTTTGCCATACTATTTACGATTTATTTTTGGCATCTTTTGACATAAAATGAGTATTTATTCGTTTTTAAATAGTCATAGAAGTGACAAAATTTCTTTTTTTACAAAGAAGTTGTATTTTTGAACGAATTTTAAAAAGATTGGAAAAAATGAATAGGGTTTTAATAGGTACGTTGTTCTTTTTTGCAATGTTGGTTTCGGCTCAGCATGCAAAAACAAAAGCTGTTATCGATTCTATTAATCAGGCTAAATGGAAAGAGAACAGTGTAAACGTGGATAGTCTTTCTAATTTTAGCATGGTGAAAATTCCAAGAATAAAAATAGATACTATTATTATTCAGCAACCTGTAGTTATAGCTGCATTAACAGAACCAATTCCGGTTACGCCTTATCAGATTATGAGATCCCCAAGTCTTAGAAGATGGTATGTATATGGGCAGAATAATGTTTTGTTTAACCAGGCAGCCTTCTCGAACTGGAATGCAGGGGGAAATAATAGTGTCGGAATTAATGCTAAGGTTAATTACAGCCTGATTTATAAAAAAGGAAGACATTTCCTGGACAATAATTTTCAATTAGGCTATGGATTGGTATCTTCTCAGGGGCAATCTTCCAGAAAGACAGATGACTACATCAATATCATGTCCAACTATGGTTATGACCTTAGAAAGAATTATTATTTGTCTGCAGGTATACAGTTTCTTTCTCAGTTTTCTCCGGGATATAATTATTCTACGACACCAGAACCTGTTTATAATGACAGGATATCGAAGTTTATGGCTCCGGGATATCTGAATATAGGTCTCGGTATCTCTTATAACCCGAAAGAAAATTTTCAGGTTATATTCCGTCCGGCAACAGGAAGATTTACTTTTGTATTGGATCCGAAACTTCAGGTAGCGGGTAATTATGGTTTGGAAAGAAATGGACAAAGTGTAAGAACTGAGTTTGGTGCATTAGCCAATATTATGTACAAACTTCAGATTATGAAGGATTTTAGCTTTACCAATCAACTTAACCTTTTCTCCAGTTATACAAGCCACCCGGAACGTGTTGATATCTCTTATACAGGAGTGGTTAATATTAAATTCAATAAATTTATTTCTACTATTATATCTGTTGATTTGTTGTATGATCACGATCAGATCCAAAAACTACAGCTAAAACAGACCTTAGGAGTAGGTATTTCATATAATCTTGGTTTGCAGGCAGAGGACAGGCCTGATGGTAAAAAATTCATCAAACCTTTTGGAACAGGAGTAAGAGGATAGTCAGTTTCAGACGTTCCAAAATTCCCGATCCAGGCTCCTGTATTGTATAGCCTCCGAAATGTGTGCTGTAGACAGGTTATGTGAATTTTCAAGATCAGCAATCGTTCTCGCAACCTTTAGTATCCTATCGTAAGCTCTGGCAGAAAGGTTTAATTTTTCCATAGCTGTTTTCAATAACTTCAGGGATGCATCATTGAGTTCACAGAATTGCTCTATTTCTTTTGCGCCCATTTGTGCATTGTAATTTATGTTCAGTTCAGTAAATCTGTTAGACTGAAGCTTTCGAGCTTTAATAACGCGTTGACGAATCTCAGAGCTGGTTTCTCCTTTCTTTTTGTCTGAAAGTTGCTCAAAATCTACTTTGTCAACTTCTATATGAATATCAATACGATCTAATAATGGCCCTGAAATTTTGTTCATATAACGCTGCATTTCAAAGGTTGAGGAAGTGTTGTTGGGATCGTCAGGGAAATAGCCCGATGGACTTGGATTCATAGAGGCAACTAACATAAAACTTGCAGGATAGTTCACAGTAAACTTGGCTCTGGATATGTTAACCTCACGATCTTCAAGAGGTTGTCGCATCACTTCCAACACACTGCGTTTAAACTCAGGCATTTCATCTAAAAATAATACACCATTATGAGCAAGTGAAATTTCTCCGGGCTGAGGATAGCTGCCACCGCCTACCAAGGCAACATCTGATATTGTGTGGTGAGGATTTCGAAAGGGTCTTACGGTAATTAGCGAAGTATCATTCTCTATTTTTCCAGCAACGGAATGTATTTTTGTTGTTTCCAGAGCTTCTTTTAAATTCAGAGGGGGTAATATTCCGGGAAGCCTTTTTGCAAGCATAGTCTTTCCGCTTCCGGGTGGACCGATTAATATAATGTTATGTCCTCCTGCAGCAGCTATTTCTAAGGCTCTTTTCGCCATTTCCTGGCCTTTTACTTCACTAAAATCCGAGCTAAAATTATCAGTCTTTTGCTCGAATTCTTTCTGAACATCGAATTCTGTTTTGGGTAAAGGTTTGCCCAGGTCGAAGAAATCTATAACTTCCTTAATATTAGTAATACCATAGACATCCAGCTTATTGGTAATTGCAGCCTCCTGTGCATTTTGTTTAGGTAAGATAATTCCCTTGAATCCCTCTTCGGCAGCCTGAAGAGCAATTGGAAGAATACCTTTCAGTGGCTGTAAACCTCCGTCCAGAGATAATTCTCCCATGATAATATATTTATCGAGATTTTCGGCCTTTATAGAATTGTTTGCAGCCAAAATACCAATAGCGATTGTGAGATCATAAGCAGAACCTTCCTTGCGAAGATCAGCAGGCGCCATATTGATGGTAATCTTCTTTCCGGGAAGTTTATATCCAACATTTTTTAGAGCAGCAGAAATTCTGTGGCTGCTTTCTTTAATAGCATTGTCCGGTAGGCCAACAAGATAATAGCCAACACCTTTATCGATATTGACTTCTACAGTAATACAACGGGCGGAGATACCATGTATGGCACTTCCATAAACTTTCACTAACATATATTTTCAATCATTTGTTAGTGAAAGGTATAAAAATAAATTAATATATAGAATTGTGTTTTATATTTGTGCTTATTTGATTTAAAAAATTAACTTATATCACATTGTTTAATTAATAAAGGCGGATAACCTTTTTTACTTCAGAATTACCCGCCATTTACAAACAAATGATGAAGTTGTTAAACTTATTTTCTATTTAAGTATTCGGAGTTGATGTTGTTCTTACACAACGAACCATACGTCCCTCTGTTTTGGCTCCGGATCTCACTTCTGCATTACTCCAGCCTACAAACCATGCAAATCTGGAATAACTCATATACCAATAATTAGCATTGTTGGTGTTAGCAGAAGAGGAAGACCAGTAATATGCACCTCCTCCACCTAGGGCGCCCAGGAAAATTCCTCCGGGAGAATCACTTACACTTGTCCCTCCTAAAAATCCGGGAGCAGTACGATATCCGTAAAAAGAAAGGAAAAGCCTTTGGGAATTTGTAGGGAAGGATGTATTTAAATTATTTCCTGCGTCCAGATTATACACAGCACTAAAATTGGCACCTAAGAATAATCCATAATTTTCTTTTTTGTCATCAGGTTGTCCCAGATTACTGAATTCAGTACTGGTAGGCATACGCCACATTCCTTCAGGATAAACTTTAGAACATGCATCAGTATTGTCAGATGAAGAACCTGTAGGTGTTGCTGCCATCCAGTTCCAGTATTCTGTATCTTTATCCGGCTGAGAATATTCATTATCCGGTCGGAAACGGTATTTATCGGCTTGAGAGGAATAGATTAAGTTTGTACGTGCCCATAATAAACCATCTAATCTTACACCGGACTCTATCAGGCGTACATTGAGTGTATAACGGTTTCCTAAAGTAGGCGTAACCGGAATATTGCTATATGGAACGATACTATTGCTAAAGCTTCGTGTGGTGTTATCATCCATGTTAAGATCTAGCTGATTTAGCCTTATTCTTAGATTATTTGCGGGAACAGATGCTAAACTTACAGTATAGAAAGTTGCTGTTTTTGTGGCTCCGGTTGCACCGCCAGCTCCAGCTTTGTTGACCATGTTGCCTCCCGTAACTGCAGATACATTCTGAAGATTAGAATATTGTCCGGTAAGTACATTAAGATCTCCTGTTTTAATTATGCTGGAAAAGGCAGACCCGGTACCTGTTCCAACCTCTACAGAGGTTGTGTTATTGATGGTTCCAAACATTCCTCTTGTATCCAAGTCTAATTGTATGCGTGCTGTATTGCGTTTAAGGACAATGCTCATATTGTTTTGCCCATATTGTGCATCTATAACTCCCTGATTCCATAATACGTCTTTATTGGCCAGCGAAGCTGCAGAAACAATTCCCGTAGAAGTATTTACTGATGGTGTTGAATTGTCATTAGTAGAGACGATATACCATTTGTATTGTTTTCCTGCATCTACCTGGATATTTGGATTTGTTCCTGAAGTTGCATCAACATTTTTTATGAGCGTATTGCTTACCGCATCATAAATTAACAAACGATATTTTGTACCCGTTATCATAGGAGTATTGGTTACCGCAGCTATAGCTCCTGTATATGAAGGTGTAATAGATGCAGATAATCCTTGTGATTTATCGGACGTAATTTGTCCTTCAGCACTGATCAGAGCATCGAAATTTTCTGTTGAAATTACTTTTTCAGGGGCAATTGAAGCCGATGAAGATTTCCCTGTATTTTTTATAGACGCAGTAGCGAGGTTCGTTATATTTTCCTCTTCCTCGATACCAGCGATGTTAAAGCTTAGAAATGTTCCTTGCATTCCGGCATTTCCATCCGGGTTTTTGGTTTCCTCATCCCTTGATGAACAGGAGATGAAGCTGAGTAATAATATTCCTGTAAGGATAAGAGAGCTCGTAGCCTTAATTAAATTCTTGTGTATAGATGTATCCATAATTGTGTTTTACCTGATTAATGAGCTTTTAATTACAAGTCAAAATCTTTACCGCCCAGACTTCCGCCATCGTTCCAGTCTTCGACCTTTGGTGTATTGGGAGAGCTTGCATCTCCGGGGTTTAAAGAGGCTGATGTTGCGGCAAAACCATGTTCCATCTCTATTAAAATGACTTCTAATGCAGGTGGAGTGTATGTCTTTTTGCCGGAAGCATAAATCTCAGGTAAGACCTGTTTGTTTTTTTCTTTTTTCATCACTCTGATTTTTAATGTTTTATGCCGTAAAATTAGAATGATGACAGGCTTGGCTGTTAGTATTGTAAAAGCAGAATTCTGGAAAATTGCTTTTATTTAAAATTTAATCTATTGTATATCAGTGCTTTGCTGGGCTTTGTTTTTTCTTTTTAATGTTCTTATAAAGTCAGAAGGAGACAGTCCGACTTCTTTTTTGAAGATGTAAGCAAATCTGCTTTGTGAAGAAAAACCACCTATATCTGCCAAATAACTGATTTTGTAATTCTGAAATTTAGGTTCTTTACAGAGGCAGTGGACAATGTATTTTATTTTCAGACCATTAATATAATCGTTGAAGTTTTTATTTCGGTGAGCCTTCAGGAGATAGTGTACATACTTTGTGTTGGTATCGAGAATTGATGCAAGGTTTGAAAGAGTAAAGTTTTTTGCCATAAAATCGGTTCCGACTTCAAAATGGTTAAGTTTTTCCAAAAGCTCGGATTCTTTAGCTTCAGAAATAAGTGTAGATGTCCGCGTAATATTTTCATAATTGAGATTTATAAAACTAAAATTTTCAGGAGGCAGTATCTCATTTTCAGATACATGCTTTGTTTCTTTAGTGAAGGCAATTCCGACGTTTTCTGTCTGATTTTGAGGTCTTTTCTTGAATATTTTTTTGTCCTTTATAATAATATATAAAGTCAAAATAGCGGTTAGCAGTATAAAAAAGCTTTTCCAATGCTCTATCTGGCTGTTCTGATCAGTAACTTTCTTTTCTTCCCGTTCAATCTCCAGTTCATTTACTTTTTGAATTTCGGTTAATATTTTTTTAAAAAACTCTTTAAAACCTTTAGAACTGTGATCATCCAATTGGCTAATTTTACTTAGGATTTTCTCTTCTGAAATTCGCTTAGCCAATGCTTGGTAACCTTTCTTTTCTGCAATTTTTTCGGCGGAATTAAACCGCTTCCGGGCCTCTTCTCTTTTGTTTTCTTTTGTTGCTATCATTGCTTTGCAGAGGTCGTAATAGGGCGTCTGATAGTGAGTGGCAATATTTATATCCTTTAAATAGAGCTCTGTCTTTTCAAAATTTTTTTTAGCTTCAGGGAGATTATTGTTTTTTAAATAATCGTAAGCAATGATGTTATGTTCCAAAGCGAGATCAATGTTTTCCTGAAAAATAAAAAGCTTGGAATCAGGGAGGTTTAAGTACTTTTTCTTTAACAAACCCAGGTTTTCCTGGTGGTACAAAATGGCTAAATAAAACTGGTTACTATGCTCCATTCTCCGTGCCTTATATAGGTTAGTCATTATATAAGAATCTATCCTGTCAAGAGAGTTGAAATATGAACATGCTACCCCCCAATATTCGTTAGCCTTATTAGAAAAACCAATACTCCGGTATATATCACTTAGGAAATAATTAATAACGAAACGCTCCTTCTTATGGTGACCCTTTAATGCATAATGATCGGCTTGTTCATAAAGTTTAATGGCTTCGCTGTATCTTATCTGTTTGTACAGAGAATCTGCCATTTGTATATATGCAAATATCTTTTCCTGATCTGTGCGTGGTGTAGAAGGGTGAGAATTGGTATCTAAGTAGTAGAGCTTTTGGATATATCCGGATATATTGAAGCTGTCTGTTGTTTGTGCAAATGTAAATGCAGAAAATAGCACCAGAGCGTAAAAACATTTTATCATCATTCCTTTGTTTGTGTAAAAACAAAGAAAGGAAGAAGCTTTCTCTAATGCAGTGTTATTTGCATTAAATGTTGGACAGTTTTCTGGAATATTGTGAAAAAAGGAGGACTTAATTCCAGAAAACAGACCATAAATTGACATAATTTCTGAAAAATAAAAAAAACAGGGTGAAATTCCCTGTTGTATGTTGAGCTATATCTTAATGTATATTGCTGAAAAACGCATTAAAAAGATAAATTTTATAGTATTTCCAACTAATTGAAGAAAAATAAAAATATATTTAGATGAATTTATCTCCCTTTTTTGTTGTTTTCAGATCAATTACGTAATCTTTGATTTCCTGATCGTGATTTCGCGGGCAAATTAATAATGCCTTATCAGTGTCTACAACAATATAATCGTTTAATCCATCTATGATAACAGCTTTGTTTTTATTTTTAATGTGTATGATATTACCTGTAGAAGCATAAGACAATACATATTTAGAATTTTCAGCATTGTTATGCTCATTCTTTTCAGCATTTTCAAATACCGATGTCCATGTACCCAAATCGGACCAGCCTAAATCAGCTGGGATTACAGTTACATTTTTTGTCTTTTCCAGAATACCATTGTCGATGGAAATTTTCTGAACCTTTGGATAAATGGTTTCTATGCAGGTTTTTTCAGACTCATTGTTGTATTCACATTCTGTGAATTGCTGATACATTTCAGGAAGGTTTTCCTGGAATGCCTTCAGGATATCCTGAACATTCCAAACAAATATCCCGGCGTTCCAAAGGAAATCACCGGATTCAATAAGCGTTTTGGCTACTTCTAGGGTAGGTTTTTCAGTAAAGGTTTTTACTTTGAACACATTTTGCCCTTTTTTCTCCAAAAACTGAATGTATCCGTAACCTGTTTCCGGACGCGTTGGCTGTATACCAATCGTTACAAGTGTATGATTTGTATTTGCTTCTTCAAAAGCAAGTTCTACAGTGTTTAAGAAAACGTCTTCTTTTAAAATAAGATGATCTGAAGGAAGGACTGTTATTACAGCGTTCGGATTAATTTCCGCGATTTTCATCCCCATAAAAATATTACAAGCTGCAGTATTCTTCATCACTGGCTCGCCAACTATATTTTCTGGTTTTAATTCTGGTAACTGATTCTGAACTACGCTAACATGCTCGCTGCTGGTAATAACAAAAATATTTTCAACAGGAACAATTTTGCTGATCCTGTCATAAGTTTGCTGAATCATGGTACGTCCTACCCCTAATATATCCTGAAATTGCTTTGGAAACTTGGAGGTACTGATAGGCCAGAATCTACTGCCTACACCCCCTGCCATTATTACACAATATCTGTTTTCAATCATCATGAGTCAATTTTTTAACCTGAACACAGGTTCGGAATAAATATTTTCTTCCCGAATGCAGGTTTTTGCAAATATAGCGTTTTTTCCTTACTTCGAGGATCTCAAAAGGCTGATTTTGATATTCAAAAATATGGCCAGGATCCAGATCTTCAATAAAATCCTCAGTCGTATTTTTACTAAAATAACGAACTATTTCCGGCGTTGCCATATAGTTTGCTTTCGGCGTTTTAGAAAAAGCCATTACCATTGGCCGGAAATCTTCTTTATAAATATTAAGGCTCTCCAGTAAAAGATTACGATAGCACGTTTTCCATTCTTTACCGTGTGGTAATATTTTTCTGTCTGCAGAAAATGTAATGAGATGTGCAATTTCGTGTGTTAATACAAAGAAAAAGAGCTGTGGTTCCAGATCTCCGTTAATCGATATTTGCTGGGTTTCGCCAGAGCGGTAACGATAATCTCCAAGCTTAGAGTTTCGCTTCTTTGTTATCCTGATATGGCAGGAATAAGGTTTCAGCCATTTTTCGATAAAGAAAACGGATCCTTCCGGAAGGTATTTTTGTAAGACTTGCAGACTCATGACTTTCAAACAAAGGTCTTAAATTTTTCGTTAGAATCAATACCTTTATTTAATACATTTGTAAGAAACAACGACAGAAAATATGCTGAGTATAATTGTAGGTATTGTAGTTCTTCTTCTTATCATTTGTTTCGTATTAGGGTATGGATATCTTTTTACGGCGGTAAGAAAAACTTATCTTAAAGGAAAGACCGGAGCGCATATTTTTGATGGTCAGGATTTTTCCTCCAATACTATTAAAAATGGAAATATTCTGCCATGGGAGAAAGCCTCGGACTATAACCAGATTTCTCTTCCTCAAAAGCTTGTAGCACATCTCGATAAAACCAAAAGTGTTTCTTTTCTTGTTATTAAAGATGGAAAACTTCTAAGTGAAAATTATTGGCAGGGAAATAATCAAGCCTCCAGAACTAATTCTTTTTCTATGGCTAAAAGTGTCACTGTTATGCTTTTAGGATGCGCAATTCAGGATAGAAAAATAGAAAGTACAGATACTAAATTATCCTATTTTTATCCTGAGTTTGCTAAAGACCCGAAGGGTAAAGATTGTACTCTTGGTAATCTTTCGGCAATGGAAAGCGGACTGGATTGGGACGAAGATTATGCAAATCCATTTAAACCAAATGCAAGAGCTTATTATGGGGATGATCTTGCTAATTTTATGCTGAAAAGAAAATTTAAAGCGGAGTCTGGAACTCAGTTCGAATATCAAAGCGGTACCACACAGCTTTTAGGCTTTGCCGTCCGTAAGGCGATAGGAGAGAGCTTGAGTAGTTATGCATCTGAAAAGCTTTGGAAACCATTAGGAATGGAGTACCCAGCTTTCTGGAATCTTGACAGAGAGAATGGGATGGAGAAAACCTATTGCTGTATCAATGCAGCATCAAGAGATTTTGCAAAATTTGGACAATTACTTCTTGATAATGGTATGTATAATGGGCAGCAGCTTCTGAGCCCGGAATTTGTAAAAAAAATGATTACCGGAACAAAGCTATCGCAGGAATCCTATGGTAATGGGATTTGGGTGAATAATGATGCAAAAATTAAACATTATTATTTGCGGGGATTATATGGGCAGTATGTGATTTGTATTCCTGATTATAATATGATTGTCGTAAGAACAGGTTCTTCCCGAGACGAAGCGAAGGATACCAAGGAACGTCCTGAAGAAGTTGAGATGTTTGTAAATGAAGCAGTGGCCATATTCGGGAAGTAAATTTATATTTTGTTAAATTGCATACTTATAGCAGTCGTGTTATTCAGTTTATGGGTTTCACGCTGGCGGAAAATTATACAATATGATTCAGAATATTCCTTTTGAAAAAATCCTGTTTTTAGATATTGAAACAGTACCACAGGTGGGTAACTGGTCCGATCTGGATGAAGCAACGCAGAAATTGTGGGATAAGAAAACACGGTTTCAAAGAAAAGAAGATGTTTCAGCCGATGAATTTTATGAAGACAGAGGCGGGATAATGGCTGAATTTGGGAAGATTGTCTGTATTTCTGTAGGAATGCTGGCAAAGTCCGGAAAGCTGAAAATTCATTCATTTAGTGGGCACGACGAAAAGAAGTTGCTTGAAGAGTTTGGGGAAATGTTCAATAACCCGCGAATGAATCAGGTTGTACTATGTGCACATAACGGAAAAGAATTTGATTTTCCTTATATCTCCAGAAGAATGCTGATTAATCAAATGCAGCCTCCGGTTCCTTTACAAATGTTTGGTAAGAAGCCTTGGGAAATTCCACATATCGATACAATGGAACTCTGGAAATTTGGGGACTGGAAAAATTTTGTTTCATTAGAATTGCTGGCACATATATTTGGTGTTCCTACACCTAAAGATGACATAGACGGATCTATGGTCGCATCAATTTATTATATAGAAAAAGACTTAGAACGGATTCGTGTGTATTGTGAAAAAGATGTCTTAACTTTGTGCAACGTTTTCAGGAAGATGCGGCAAGAGGATTTGTTGCAGCGTGAAGACTAAAAACAGGAGACAATTTATAATGGAGACACCTTATACAGACGAATTTATAGCAGAAATCGGAGATAATATCATAAGAGTTCTGAAGACTATTTTTGATCCGGAAATTCCGGTAGATATTTATGAACTGGGGCTTATTTATGATGTGCAGATTAGCGAAACAGGAGAAGTAAAAGTACTGATGACACTAACGGCACCTAACTGCCCGGTAGCGGATACTCTTCCGCTGGAAGTAGAACAAAAAGTAGGTATCGTAAAAGGAGTAACAAAAGCTTCAGTAGAATTAACATTCGAACCTACCTGGACAAAAGATATGATGAGCGAAGAAGCTCGATTTGAACTTGGGATGTTATAGTCCGTAATAAACTATTTTTATATATAGAAAGAGCCTTCATATGAAGGCTCTTTTATTTTTATCCGTAAGTGAAACTTACTGTTTTTTTTACGTCCGGGTGAAGGCTTAGTGCAACAGGGCAATTTAGTGCCGTTTGTTCAATAAACTGCTTTTCCTCGTCGCTGTAATTCGTTGGGAATTTCAGATCACATATAATCTCTGCAATCTTACGTGGAGCCGGGTTCATTACTTTTGTAATATCACAGGTTGCACCTTCTATATCTATATTCTTACCTTTTCCCAGAATAGCAATGGTAGTAAGCATACATTGTCCTAATGAAGTTGCACAAAGATCTGTGGGAGAGAATGCAGCACCTTGTCCGTGGTTATCTGTCGGAGCATCTGTAATAACGATACTTCCGGATTGCAAATGTTGAGATTCGCATCTAAGCTGGCCTATATATTTTATTGCTGATGTCATATTTTTATAGATTTATTGAAATCGTATATCTTTCTAAGTGGCTATACGATTTACAGTTTTACATTAATTAAAAATGAAAGATATCTTTTGCCTGATTGTAAGAACTTTCAAAGTTTAACAGGTTAAGCCTGTTGTCAATTTTTTCGATCTGAAGGAAATTAATAAGCTGTTCTGTAGGCATATTTCCGACAAGCTCATCTTTAGCCATAGGGCATCCTCCAATTCCTTTAATTGCGGTGTCAAAACGTCTGCAGCCATTATCATAAGCTGCTTTTAGTTTTTTATAAGAATCTTCATATCGATTATGAAAATGGGCTCCAAATTCTATATCCGGAAACAAAGGCGGGATTTTGGAAAATAGAAGAGCAATTGTTTCGGCGTCTGAAACTCCGGTAGTGTCAGATAGCATCACTGTTTTCACTCCCATATCGCTAAAACGCTGTGCCCATTCTTCCACATCCTGCCATTTCCACATTTCTCCGTAAGGATTACCGAAAGCCATAGAGAAATATAAAATAAGATCTTTGTTTTTACTTTTGGTAAGGTCAAAGATTCGCTGTACTTCTGTAAAAGCTTCTTCTCTGCTTTTATTCGTATTTCTGTGTTGGAAGGTTTCTGAGATAGAAAAAGGGAAACCCAGGTAATCTATCTTTTCATGTTCCAAAGCTTTTTCGGCGCCTCTGAAATTCGCAATAACAACAGAAAGTTTGGTACTGGAGCGGCTTTTGTCAATGTTATCTACAACTTCACCGCTATCTGCCATCTGTGGAACCATTCGGGGATTTACAAAGCTGCCACAGTCCAGAATATCATACCCGACATCCATCAGGCTGTTCATGTAATCGATCTTCTTATTGGTCGGAATAAGTTCCGGCCAGCCTTGCATAGCATCTCTGGGGCATTCTGTTATAAACATATTCTAAAACTTTTATTAGGAAAACCCTGAAAAACAAGGGCTTCATAAAATTTGTCATTCGTTCTATAAATATATAAATTTGTTCAACACAAACAAAAAGTATGAAAACCTCAAAGAATCTGTAAGTTAATTGGATAGAAGAGGCTTTCACAGAATGTAATAACAGTTGCCGAAAGAGGTAAAATAAAAAATAGTAGAATGAATAAAGTAGAATTGAATAAGGAATGGGAAGAAAAACTTTTAGAAAGATTTTTGACCTATGTGAGAATATATTCAACAAGTGATCCGGAAAGTGAAAATACACCAAGTACGGAACAACAATGGGATATGGTTAATTATCTTTATGAGGAATTACAAAGAATTGGCCTGGAAGATGTTTCCAAAGACGAAAATGGATATGTTTATGGTTTTGTTCCTTCTACCTTAGATAAGGAAGTTCCTCAGATTGGTTTTGTATCTCACTTCGATTCTTCACCAGACTTTAATGGTAAGGGTATTAAACCAATTGTATGGGAAAATTATGATGGCGGAGATTTGTTATTGAATAAAGAAACAGGATTTAGACTTTCTTCAACTAAATTCAAAGAGCTGGCTAACTATAAAGGAAAGACTATTATTACAACTGATGGTACCTCTCTTTTAAGTGCGGACGATAAAGCTGGTATTGCTGAAATTATAACAGCAGCTGAATATCTGATTGCAAATCCTGAGATTAAGCATGGTCGTATTTCTATTGGTTTTACACCAGATGAAGAAATAGGACGTGGTGCTGATAAATTCAACGTTGCACACTTCAATGCAGAGTGGGCTTATACAATGGATGGCGGAGAGATCGGAGAATTGGAGTATGAAAACTTTAATGCTTCCGGAGCAGTAGTAAAGATTCATGGATTGAGTGTACACCCTGGTTATTCTTACGGTAAAATGGTAAATGCTGGTTTATTGGCAGCTGAATTTATTCAGAGTCTTCCGGCGAATGAAACTCCGGCAACAACACGTAGCTATGAAGGTTTCTTTCATTTAACGGATGTTAAAGCTGATGTTTCAGAAGCTAAACTACAATATATTATTCGTGATCACGATGATACTAAATACGAGCAGCGTAACGAATTCTTAAAACAGAAGGTTGCAGAATTCAACCAGAAACATGGAGAAGGAACTGCTGAAGTGGAGATTAAAGAGCAATATCTGAATATGCGTAAACATATTGAAGATAAAATGTACATTATTGACTTCGCTGAGGAGGCCATGAAGATTTCAGATGTTACGCCAAATATCAAAGCGATTAGAGGTGGAACAGATGGTGCAAAGTTATCTTATATGGGATTGCCTTGTCCTAATATTTTTGCCGGAGGTCATAATTTCCACGGACCATATGAATATGTTCCGTTGCAGTCGATGTCTAAGGCAACAGAAGTTATACTACACCTAGTACAGTTAGTAGCAGAAAAATAAGAATAGCGGGCAATTGCCCGCTATTTTTTTGAGTTTTTCTTTTTCAAAAGAGTCTTTTCTTCTTTTTTATTAACTAAAACGTAAAGAAGTATTAATAATTCCTTAATCATAAATATGTTTCGGGTTTTTAATTTTGTCAAAACCCTGTTACAATGAGAAACAGTGAAGTTGTTATTATTTCAGATGTGCATTTGGGAACTTATGGTTGCCATGCAAAAGAGTTAATTTCTTATTTAAAAACCATAAAGCCTCGTTTACTGATACTTAATGGTGATATTATAGATGGCTGGGCATTCTCAAAAAGATATTTTCCGGCATCTCACATGGAAGTTATAAACGAATTCTTTCGATTATTGAAGGAAGGGACGAAGATTGTCTATATCACAGGAAATCACGATGAATTTCTGCGCAGGTATTCCGATACTCAAATGGGAGAAATATGGCTGACAGATAAGCTATTATTTGAACTGGACGGAAAAAAACATTGGGTTTTTCATGGAGATGTGTTCGATAATACGACGAAAGGTTATGCAAAATTTATGGCTAAACTTGGTGGAAAAGGTTATGATCTCCTTATCCTGCTGAATCGGGCGATTAATTATACTTTCAGCTTATTTGGCAAATCAAAGATTTCATTATCCAAAAGAGTAAAGAATAGCGTTAAAGAGGCGATAAAGTTTATTGCAGATTTCGAACAGACAGCTGCAGAACTTGCTATAGAAAACAAGTATGATATTGTGATCTGCGGACATATTCACCAGCCTATAGACAAGATGATAGAAACAGAGAAAGGAAGTGTAAGGTATTTAAATTCAGGAGACTGGATAGAAAATCTGACAGCTCTTGAATATCATAATGGTGAATGGAGTCTTTATAAATTCGACGAAAAGAATTACAAAGAGCCGGTTATATCAAAAGAAGATATCGGAATCAATATAGATGAGCTTATCCGACCGAGCCAGATTGCGGCATTCTTAGGAAATAAAAAGGGAAGATTTATATAAGAATATAATAGTGTACCAATGTATCAATGAGGAAATATTTTCTTTTAATTTTTACATTGATACATTGGTAAATTGTTACATTAATTATAATTACTCACCTTTGTTCAGGAAGGCATCCCATCCCTGAGCAGTAAGTTTTATGAGTTCGTTAGAACCTCTTGCAACCATATAGTTGCCCTGATTAGCCTCTACAGCATGACCGATAATAGTAAAATCAGGATGGTTCTTGATTTTGTCATAACTATCCGGGCTGATGGTAAATAATAATTCGTAATCTTCTCCACCATTAAGTGCTGCAATTACCGGATTAAAATTAAGCTCCTCAGCGGTATTAATCATCTGTGTATCCATAGGGACCTTTTCTTCATACAGATGGAATCCTACCTTAGACTGATCTGAAAGATGAAGAATTTCAGAAGCAAGGCCGTCCGATATATCAATCATAGAAGTTGGGATAACATCCATTTCTTCCAGAGTCGTTCTTATATCCGTACGAGCCTCAGGTTTCAGCTGACGCTGAAGGATATAATCATAGCCCTCCATTTCAGGTTGCATATCCGGATTTGCTAAATAAACAGCATGTTCTCTTTCCAGAATTTGTAATCCCATATAGGCTCCACCAAGATCTCCGGTGACAACCAGAAGGTCATTAGGTTTCGCTCCGGATCTTTTAACAATTTTCTGCTCATCTTGTAGACCAATTGCAGTAATACTCATTACAAGTCCAGCATTGGAACTTGTGGTATCTCCGCCTATAAGATCTACATGATAATGCTGACAAGCCAGAGCAATACCAGCATACAATTCTTCAAAAGCCTCTACCGGGAAACGGTTAGATGCAGCTAATGAAACCAGAATCTGAGAAGGTACAGCGTTCATTGCTGCAAGATCACTCAGATTAACAACTACAGCTTTATATCCCAAGTGCTTTAGTGGAGCATATCCCAGATTAAAGTGTACACCTTCGGCTAAAATATCTGTTGTTACAACTACTTTTTTGCCTTCCGGATTTATAACAGCAGCATCATCTCCTACACCTAATTCCGAAGAAGAGTTTTCTAATGGAAAACTTTCTGTCAGGTGCTTTATAAGCCCAAATTCGCCAAGTTGGGAAACAGGGGTTAGTTGAGGTTTTTTATCTTCTAACATAATATTATTTAAAAACGGATGGATCTATATTTTCCGGTCGAATAGAAAGTTTTTTTAAATCTTCCTTGGTCAAAAGTTCCGTCTGATCAGTTTTATATTTTAATAGACTTACCAGGATATCATCTGGTGGAGTTGTCATTTTACGAAGCATTGTATCAATCCATACACCTGTAACTTTAGATGTTGCGCAGTGTGTCCCATCCGGAAGATAGAATTTGTGCGTGAAAGAATAGATAGAGCTATCTTCGGACATTCCGGAAATTTCCAGACTTACATATACTGTCTGGTCTGCCATGATTTCTTTATGGAAAGAGTATTCCTCATGCAGAACTACAGGGCCTATTCCCCAGTGTACAAGTTTGGAAACACCCATATTATGGGCATTCATAAAAGCCATACGTGTTTGGGCACAATACATTACATAAGATGAATTTGCCAGATGACGATTGGCGTCAATATCTGACCACCTTACCTCGAATTTATAATAGAATGCTGACATGCTTTAATTGAATTTTTAATGAAAAAAAGACTTTGTTGATGATTTTTATCTAATCTTCAAAATTAAGGATAAATGATGGTTTATAAAAATTGTAATTTTGTGCCTTGCATTGTATTACTATGAATCTGGAAAAGAAAAAACTTATTATTATCGGAGGTGGGGCTGCGGGCTTTTTTACAGCGGCAAATGTGGATGGAGAAAAATATGATATCCATATTCTGGAGCAGGCTTCAGATGTTTTGCAAAAAGTGAAAATTTCAGGCGGAGGCAGATGTAATGTCACTCATGCCTGTTTTGATCCTCGTGAGCTTACTTCCTTTTATCCGAGAGGAAATAAGGAATTATTAAGTGTTTTTACAAAATTTCAGCCGGGAGATACAATGGGCTGGTTTGAAGAGCGTGGTGTTGCGCTAAAAATTGAGGATGATAACCGTATTTTTCCGGAAAGTAATTCTTCATCGAGTATTATGAATGCCCTTGCAGATGCTGTAATTGCAAACGGAACTAAAGTTTCGACTAAGCAGGTAGTTAAAAAAATAGAGCAGCAAGGAGAACAGTGGGTAATTACAACATCTTCTGAAGAATTTACAGCAGATTTAGTAGTTTTTTGCACCGGAAGTTCACCAAAATCTTATCAGCTTCTGAAGCCTTTGGACTTTAAAATAGTAGATCTGGTACCATCATTGTTTACTTTCAATATCAAAAATAAAAGTATAGAAGGATTAATGGGAACCTCATTTCCGAATGCATGGGTAAAGCTTCCGGCACAAAAGAAAGAGGAAAGTGGACCTTTATTAATTACCCATTGGGGGCTAAGTGGACCAGCTGTGCTGAAATTGTCTGCATGGTGTGCACGGGAATTATTCGCAATGGATTATAATTTTGATGTGATCGTTAACTTCCTGGGTATTGATATTTCAGTTGCTGAAGATATTCTGAATCAGTTTAAAGCAGATAATCCTAAGAAAAGCGTAGGGCAATCCAAAATTTTTGATATTACCAATCGCTTCTGGAACCATTTATTGGATATTAACAACATCGATCCGCAAAAGCAATTAGGGAATATCAGTAATAAAGAAGTTCAGCAGATTTTAGAAAGTCTTTGTCAAAACAAAATGCAGGTAAAAGGGAAGAGTACTTTTAAAGATGAATTTGTAACAGCCGGAGGAGTAGACCTGAAGGAAATAGATTTCAAAACGATGCAGAGTAAAAAGTACCCGAATTTTTATCTTGCAGGAGAAGTACTGAATATCGATGCAGTTACTGGTGGCTTTAACTTTCAGGCATGTTGGAGTGAAGCCTGGTTAATTGCTCAGGATTTGAATGCAAAATAATATTTTGGATTAATCACTAGGTGCATTTTCAATAAACATTATGTAGTTTTATGATAAAATATAGTGCCTTTGTGTTATGTATTAGATCTTAGTTTCTCAACAGCAAAGACAATTAAACAGCCAGCGCCATAACAAATTATATCAATCCAACTAAAACTGTTGCCTACAACAATGTAAGCAATACTTCCACGTTTTAATCCTAATAAATCGGCTATGTTGAAGTATTGTAATACTTCTATAAGAACAGAAAAGATGAAAACACCGATCAATAGTTTTCCGGGACTGATGTTAAAGAAGCTTTTTACAAATGTATAAATCAGAATAGTTACCAGAACATCACCCAGATAAGCACGGACAAAGAATAAATCTTTGAAAACAGTAGCTATAAGTACTTCTGTGATGAATAGGATAATTGTGGCAATAAAATAATAGAGGTTGAATTTCATTTTGTTACATTTGTTCTATGAGTCACAAATATATCTTACTTTTTTCAATTTTATTCTCCGGATCTGCTTTTTCTCAGGTAGTAAAGAATACACCTACTGTTACTCAGCAGGTAGAGTCACCGGATAATCTCTCCACTTTCTATAGAGATTTAAGCCAGTCTTTTAATACACGTAATTTTGTAGGAAAAGGTGACTTGTCTTGTGTTCTTTCTTTTACAATTGAGAAAGACGGAAGTATGACCCGAATTAGTGCAACAGGAGATAACCAAAAGTTTAATGATGAAGTAATTAAAACTTTAAAGCGCATTAGAACAAAAATAAAAGTAAGACTTGAAAATGGCCAGCCTGTTGCGGCTAACTATAGATTACCTTTTAGGTTTAATGACAATTAAAATTTCAACAACTTCATTACTAATATACATTTCTTTAACTGCCTATCATTTTTTTGATAGAATTCAGCTTCATTAAAGCTTCAATAGGAGTAAGTGTATTGATATCGATTTTAGTCAATTCCTCACGAATATTTTCCAGAACCGGATCATCCAGTTGGAAGAAGCTTAATTGCATATTTTCTTCGGTAACTCTTTTTATTTTTTCAGATGAACCGCCTTGTGCTCTGGAATCCTCCAGTGTCTTCAGAATTTCTTCTGCGCGGTGAACAACTTTAGAAGGCATGCCTGCAAGCTTTGCTACATGAATACCAAAACTATGCTCACTACCGCCAGGGATTAGTTTTCTCAGGAATATAATATTTCCTTTGTTTTCCTGAATGCTTACGCTAAAGTTTTTAATACGCTCAAAGTTTGCCGTCATTTCGTTTAACTCATGGTAATGCGTTGCAAAAAGTGTTTTAGGCTTTGTCGTATGCTGGTGCAGATATTCTGCAATTGCCCATGCAATTGAAACTCCATCGTAGGTACTTGTACCACGTCCAATCTCATCCAGTAATATTAGTGAGCGATCCGAAATGTTATTTAGAATATTGGCAGCTTCATTCATCTCCACCATAAAGGTAGATTCACCAGCCGCAATATTATCCGAAGCTCCTACACGGGTGAAAATCTTGTCCAGTAATCCAACTTCGGCATATTTTGCCGGAACATAACTACCGATCTGAGCTAAAAGACATATAATGGCTGTTTGTCTTAAGATGGCTGACTTACCGGCCATGTTGGGACCTGTAACCATAATGATCTGTTGTGAGTCCTGATCCAGATAGATATCATTCGGAATATATTTTTCACCTAAAGGCAAAGATTTTTCAATAATAGGGTGGCGTCCTTCCGATATACTAATTACAAAGCTCTCATTAAGAACAGGTTTTGTATACTGCTCCTGTACGGAAAGCTCGGATAAACCTAATGCGCAATCCAGCTGAGCAATTAAAGCTGAGTTCTCCTGAATAAGATCTATATATTGTAGTAGATAAGCACAGGTAGCACGGTATAGTTGTGTCTCTAGTAGTGAAATCTTTTCTTCAGCTCCCAGAATCTGGCTTTCATATTCCTTCAGCTCTTCGGTGATATAACGTTCTGCGTTTACAAGAGTTTGCTTACGGATCCAGTCTTCCGGAACTTTGTCTTTATGAGTATTTCTTACTTCAATAAAGTAGCCGAAAACATTGTTGAAATCTATTTTAAGACTTGAGATACCCGTACGTTCAATCTCACGATCGCGCATCTCATCCAAAAAGCCTTTACCTTTTGACTGAAGATTTCTCAGGCGGTCTAATTCTTCGGAAACGCCTTCCTTTATTACATTTCCTTTGTTAAGGTGTACAGGAAGTTCCTCATTCAGGTGTTGGTATACATACTGAAGAATTTCATCCAGATCATTTAAAGGATCCAGCCATGCCAGAACATCCGGATGCGGAATCAGTAATTTTTTGATTTCCTGAATGCTTTCCAGTGACTGACGAAGATATCCCAGTTCTTTAGGACTTATTTTTTCGGCCGCCAACTTACCCATTAATCTGTCGAGATCGGAAATCGTTCTGAGTCTTAAAGAAATTTCATATTTCAGTTGATCTTCTTTGTTCAAGAATTCAACAAGACTTAGTCTGCGGTTAATTTCATTGATATTTTTAAGGGGAAGGATTAATCTTCTGCGAAGTAATCTTCCACCCATTGGAGTTGAGGTTTTATCGATGATGTCGAGTAAGCTTTTCCCTTTCTGCTGACTGGAAAATACAATTTCCAGATTACGAAGGGTGAAAGCATCCATCATCAGATAATCTTCCTGAGGAATAGGCTGTATCTTGGTGATATGGTTCAGAAGACTGTGATGAGTATCTTCTACCAAATAAGCAAAAATACCCCCTGAGGCTACAATCGCCAGTTTTTGATCCTCTATACCAAAACCTTTTAAAGATTTGGTTTTAAAATGTTGTGTGAGCTTCTCGTAAGCATAGTCATACTGATATGCCCAATCCTCCAGTTTGAATGTATTTCTGTTTTTAAGAACAGCAGGAACTTCGGTACTTCTTTGAAGAATAATTTCACTAGGATCAAAGGTATTGACAATATGGAGTAACTTTTCAAGATTACCTTCGCTCACCAGGAATTCTCCGGTAGAAATATCCACCAATGCTATTCCGTATTTTTCTTTTTCTTTGTGAAGCGACAGAAGGAAATTATTTCGTTTGGCATTCAGAACCTGATCATTGAACGTAACCCCAGGAGTCACAAGTTCGGTAACCCCTCGTTTTACAATGCCTTTAACCATTTTCGGGTCCTCTAGCTGGTCGCATATAGCAACGCGCATTCCGGCACGAACTAACTTCGGTAAGTAGCTGTCTAGTGAATGATGTGGGAAGCCGGCCAATTCTATATAAGAAGCAGAGCCATTTGCTCTTTTAGTTAAAACAATACCTAATATCTGAGATGTTTTAACCGCGTCCTGTCCAAAGGTTTCATAAAAATCACCAACTCTGAACAGTAAAAGGGCATCCGGATATTTTGCCTTTATACTGTTGTATTGTCCCATTAAAGGAGTTTCCTTCTTTTCTTTCGCCATTTTTTATAGGTATAGGTTCCAAATTTAAGGATTAAATTCAGGCTTTGAAAGTTTGTTCTTTGTAAAACTCATTTTCACATTTTATGACTTTATACGTATAATATTTTTACATTCCCAAATGTAACTGTGTACCACAAGCTTTTTTGTAAATTTGTAACCGAAAAATGAAGTTTCATGGTAGAGAAGTTAAAACTGGAAGAACTCGGCAGAGTAGATATAGAAACCTTTAAACAATCGGAAAAAATTCCGGTGATTGTTCTGTTGGATAGTATCCGTAGCATGAATAATGTAGGAGCGGTATTCAGAACAGCTGATGCTTTTATTATAGAGAAGGTCGTATTATGTGGTATTACACCGCAACCACCACACCGCGAGATTCATAAAGCAGCATTAGGCGCTACCGAAAGTGTAGACTGGTATTACGAGAAAGACGTTACCGACGCTTTGCAAAAACTAAAGTCAGAAGGATATAAAATTTTAGCTATTGAGCAGACTACAGGTAGTATTGCTTTGAATGAGCAGATAATTTCCAAAGAGGAGAAATACGTGGTGATTATGGGGAATGAAGTAGACGGTGTATCGGATGAAGCATTGGCTTTATGTGATGGCTTTATTGAAATTCCACAACTGGGAACAAAACATTCATTGAATGTAAGTGTATGTGCGGGTATTATCATGTGGGAATTCTTTAAAAATCTGAAGTAATGAGCTTTCCTGTTTTAGAAACCGAAAGACTTATTCTGCGTCAGCTTACACAAGGTGATGCCGGAGATATGTTCGAATATTTCTCAAAAGATGAGGTTACAGAGTATTATGATCTGTATACTTTTAAAGGGATTGATGAAGCAGAAAAACTGATTCAGGATTTTAATAAAGGCTTTGATAATAAAAGAGGTATCCGCTGGGCGATTCAGTTAAAAGATAATGCTAAGATGATCGGAACTTGTGGTTATCATAACTGGGCTCATGAGCATTTTAAAATAGAATTGGGATATGAACTGAATCCTTTATTCTGGCGCCAACATTATATGGAAGAAGCGATAGCAGCTATCCTTCCTTATGCTTTTTCAGAAATGAATGTCCATAGGGTAGAAGCATTTACTGACCCCGATAATCTTGCTTCAGAAAGGTTATTGTTGAAAATGAATTTTAAGGAAGAAGGATTGCTTAAAGATTTCTTCTTTGAAAAAGGAAGATTTGTAGATGCAAAAATATTTGGACTAGTGCCATAAAAAATAAACCTTATAGGTTTTTAAAACCTATAAGGTTTGAAAAGTAAGATGCTATCCGAAAAGTTTGGACAGCCTCACTTTTTGTGAATTTTGTTTGTACCCCTATTCAGGAAGCATGTTTGATAAAAAATAAACCAATAAGGTTTTAAAATTAAAAATCCTGCGAAAGCAGGATTTTTAATTTATCGTAATAAAGCGTTGAAGGTATCGCCTTGTTTTATATCGCCGGTATTATAACCTTTCATAAACCATTCTACACGTTGTGCTGATGATCCGTGGGTAAAGCTTTCCTGATTCACATACCCGGATGATCTTTTCTGGATATTGTCATCTCCTACAGCCTGTGCGGCACTTATCGCAGATTCAATATCTCCTGGTTCCAGAATTCCTCCTTGAACGCGTTCATTATTCTTTTTAGCCCATAGGCCAGCATAAAAATCCGCTTGTAATTCTACGGCTACAGATACGCGGTTCATTTCTGCTTCCGAATAACGGCCACTTCGTCTTAACTGATCTACTTTCTGTGTGGTTCCTAATAAAGTCTGCACGTGGTGGCCAACTTCATGTCCAAGAACATAAGCAACTGTAAATTCACTTACTTTAGCGCCGTATCGTGATTGCAGTTCGTTAAAAAAGCTCATATCTACATATACAGACTGGTCTGCCGGACAATAAAATGGTCCCATTGCTGACTGAGCAGGTCCACATCCGGAATTTGTACTATTACTGAACATAATAATTTTAGGGGCAACATATTTCATTCCGTTTTCCTGGAAGATTTGTGTCCATGTTTTGGTATTCCATGCATCCAGCATACTCACCAGCTCATAGAGTTGTTTGTCTTGTGCGCTAGATGGCTGGCGTTGCTCCGTACGTGCGGGAGCAGCAGAGCCTCCGGAATTGAGTATAGCAGAAGGATCGCCGCCCAGGAAGAAAATAATAGCCGCAATGATAAGGGTGCCTAAACCGCCACCAACCATCATTCCGCCACCGCCCATACCGCGTCGGTCTTCTACATTTCCACCTCTTTCGTCAGTCCATTTCATTTTTTATTGTTTTTGTGATGTTAAAAGTACAAAATTATCTGTTCATTTTATTTTCCTTCAGCCATTTGGATACCGTTTCATAAGTAGCAATAGTTTCATCTACAAATGGTTGTTTTGGCTGTTTTACCGGTATTTCTTCATAGTAAATATTAAACTCAGCCGGAAGGTCTGAAGGTTTTTGCTGCAGCTGGTATTGTTTTACTTTTCTGGTTGGGGAGATAATGGTTAAATAATTATCCTTTATGTAACCCAGATCCTGATAAGTTGCTACGTAAGCTCTTGGAGCGTAGCCAGGTTTCAGCACATCTTGTCCCAGAAATTTAGAAGTATAATTAAAATTTAAAAGTCCAAATACAGTTGGCATTAAATCTATCTGTGACATTAGTTTGGCAAACTGCTGAGGTTGTATAGATCCGTCCGGAGCGTAAACCATAGCAGGAATACGGTATTTGTCCATTGGAAGCTCTGTCTTACCCGCGCTAGATGCGCAATGATCGGCAACAATAACAAAGACGGTATTATTATACCATGATTGTTTTTTAGCCATCTCGAAAAACTTTCGAAGAGAGTAATCGGTATATTTAACGCCTCCATCACGGGATTTTGCTGTTCCCGGAATGTCAATTCTACCATCGGGATAAGTAAACGGACGGTGGTTACTTACCGTCATCCAGTGATTAAAGAAAGGCTTTCCGGTCTGGGCTTCCTGATTCATTACCTGAATAGCTTTATTAGCCATATCTTCATCAGCAACACCCCAAACATTGGCGAAGCTTATTTCTTCTGGCTTGAAGTTGTTTCTGTCGACAATATCATAGCCATTTCCTTTGAAGAAATCTTCCATATTATCGAAATAACTATAGCCTCCATATAGGAATTTTACATGGTAACCTTTGGATTTGAAGAGGCTTCCTGTGGAAAATTTGTTTTTATTATTTTCTCTTTTTACAATACTTTCCCCGGCAGTTGGCGGAATATTCAGTGTAAGTGCTTCCAGCCCACGAACAGTTCTGTTACCTGTAGCGTATAGATTGGTAAACATTAAACTCTTGTTAGACAGACTATCCAGGAAAGGAGTAATCTTATCCTTATTTCCATAGTGTTGCATAAAATCTGCCGAAAGACTTTCTATAGAAATCAGAACTACATTCTTATGCTGTTCTGTAGAGTCACTTGTAATAGGCCTTGGCATAGTTGGCGGAACAAACTGTGATAGATACAGTTTTTCAGCTTTATTTTCGGCTAATGTCGGATAGAATTTAAAGTAATCCAGTTCACTATGTGTAAATGCATAATAGAACTTATATAATCCGTTAGACTGAATTTCTTCAGCAAAGTTGTTGTCGTCCTTTATTTTCTGGAACGGTGCTATTAAAAGGTAACAGCCAGTTGCTAGTATAAGGTAAGAGAATAATAGAACAAGCTTCTGTTTAAATGTAGGAAGCTCAACAAGGTTTTCTTTTGTTCTTTTATAGATAAGCCATGTAATAAGGGATGTTACAGCAATTATTATAGAGAATAATGGAACAATAGGATAAGACTCCATAATGTTACCAATTACCTCATTGGTATAGATAAGGTAGTCTACAGCAATAAAGTTATAGCGGACTCCAAATTCATTCCAGAAGAAATATTCACTAACAGCATTGAATATAATAAGCAATACATATAGGAAAATTGCAAAGAAGTACAGAATATTTCGGATAGAGAATCTTTGTCGGGGAAGGAAAAGCATTAAGGCGAATAATAGCGTCTTGATGCCTAAGAATGCCAGTACAATCTCTGAAACTGAGCCTCCGTACTGTTTGAAAATGTTATTGGGATAAAAAGCTACATATAGAATTGCCAGGACTAAAATTACCAAAATAATCTTTCCCCAAGGTTTACTGTATTTAGAATCAGAAAGGAAAAGTGTATAAAGAACAAATAATGAGCTGGCCAGGACAAAGATGAAGAAATCATTAACCAAACCTATAGACAGCACTTTAGTACATTCCCAAATACTAAAATTGCTCGTTGTAATAGGATGGAAAATAAAAACGAATCTTAAAATAAAAGACACTAGAATATACAATGCCCCAAGACAGAAAAATGGCTGTAACCTTTTTAGATACATGAAATAGTTTTATATCCCAAAATTAGACAAAAAAAGGAACATTCATAATGTTCCTTGTTAATATGATATTTATTTTAATGTAAATTTCACAGGTTTGAAATATTCTGTATAATTTACTTTATAAATAATTCCGTTTTCCTGTGGTGTCCCTTGTGGTCTATAACCATGTATTTTTCTGGTTTCAGCAATAACATTAATGTGGTAAGTATTGTCTTTTTTGTCGGATGGATTAATCTCTTTTCTGATCCGGTTAATCACCACAGCAACAGGTTCCGCTCCTTTGCCTATAACATCGAAAGTTACATTATAACCTCGTTCTCCGTTAATATCGTACATTTTATAGGTTGCGTTTTTTACTTCCTGAGTATCATTTGTAACATTATTCTTACAAGATTCACAGATGAAAAATATAGCACCTAAAAAAAATAAGCTGTACATTAATCTCTTTTTCATACTTTTAATTTTGAATTTAAGATAAACAAATCTACCTGAAAAATATGAGATTTATAAATAAATTATTGTTTGTTTCTGTTACGGGGGCAATGCTTCTTACTTCATGTAACAGAAATAATCCGGATCCTGTGGAACCTGAGAAGGCAAAGGAGGAGAATGATTTTGTTTGGAGAGGGCTTAATTCCTGGTATTATTGGCAGGAAAAAGTTCCGGAACTTGCTGATAGTTTTAAAAATTCTGCACAATATGTGAGCACTATTAATAGTAAAACACCGGATGCTTTATTTTATAGTCTTCTTTATCAATATGGAACTATTGACAGAAATTCGTGGATCATATCCGATATAGATAAACAGTTAGCAAATTCGAATGGAGTATCTAAAAGTAACGGAATGGATTTTACAATTTATGCTAAAGTTCCGAACGGGGATACTAAAGTTGGTATTGTAAATTATGTGGTACCAAATTCTCCAGCTTACGCAGCGGGAATTAAGAGGGGTGATATTATTACAAGAGTTAACGGAGCTATTCTTAACAATTTTAATTACGGACAGCTATTAAGTGATAGCTTCAGTGTTACTTTTGCTCAGAGTGCTAGTGGAGACCCTAGTTCCGGTGTAATAACAACCACTGGTGAGAAAGCAGCAATTACACTTACAGCTGTGGACAATCTTGTAGAGCATGCTGTTGCTGCTCAACAGGTTTTTACAGAAGGCAATAAAAAAATTGGTTATCTGGTCTACAATGCATTTCAGAATAGCGATAGTGAGCTTGTCACAGCATTTGGAGATTTAAAAGGTCAGGGAATTACAGATCTTATTTTGGATCTGCGGTATAATGGTGGTGGGTTTGTAAATACAGCTGTATCACTTGGAAGCCTGGTAACAGGACAGTTTTCAAATTCTCCGTTTGTTATTATGGACTTTAATAAGAAGCATTTGGATGAAAATGAAACTAAATACTTTGGTTCAGCAGCTGGTAGTTTAAACCTGACAAAAGTTTATGTTCTTACAAGTGGCGGAACAGCCTCGGCAAGTGAGCTTACTATAGACTGTTTACGTCGCTATATCAGTGTAATTACTGTAGGAGAGGAAACCTATGGTAAGTTCGTTGGATCTAATACCATATATGACTCTCCGACAATGTATTCATCGTCGGGAAGAAACTTGTCTCATAACTGGGCATTACAGCCTATTACATTTGCTTACTACAATAAAGATCGTGTAGCACCACAAGTAGGTTCGAAAGGTGGATTACTGCCAAATTATGCTATACAGCCAGCACAATATGCGGGTCAGCTTAAAGAATTTGGGGACAGATCGGATATTGCTTTAGACAGTGCCATAAAATTGATTACAGGACAACTTCAGCCATCTTCGGCTAATGCAATGGCTTCTACTAAAGGTCGTAGCGCTTATTCTCTTACTTCCGGAGGTGACTCTTTTGTAGCCAGTAAAAGAACAATGACCCCTTTAGGTACAGATGTATATATTAAACCTAAAAATAGATAACTGAACAAAACCAATATTATAAATTATTATATGAAAAATTTAAATAAACTATCCTTAGTCTCTCTAATAGGGCTATTATCATTTACATCCTGTTCCAGAGATACTATTACAACAGATAATAATACAAATGGTGGTGGTACTACGGTAGGTGTAAAAGCTGAGAATGATTTTGTATGGAAAGGCCTTAATTCTTGGTATTATTGGCAAAAAGATGTACCAGGTCTTGCAGATAGCTTTAAAAATTCTTCGGATTATGCGAGTACTTTAAATGCAAAAACGCCTGATGCTCTATTTTATAGTTTGCTATATAAATATAAGGTTGTAGACCGTTATTCATGGATTGAACTCAATGGGAGTATTCAAAGATCGGCTAGTTTAAGCGCAGCTGTAACAAAAAGTAATGGTTTAGATTACTCTCTATTTGGTACCGGAAATGGAGGCGTTGTGGGTGTTGTAAATTATGTGACACCAAATTCTTCTGCAGCAGCAGCAGGAATTCAGAGAGGGGATGCTATTATTGAAGTGAATGGTGTTACGCTTTCTACAAGTAATTATACAACACTTCAGAGTGATTCTTATAGTATTACTTTTCGAAGTGTGGGGAGAAATACAAGTAATGAGTTAGTCCCTACCGGAGATAAAAAAACAGCTAACCTTGTGTCAGTAGAGGTTAATGAGAATCCTGTAGCCTATTATAAGTTATTTAATACCAATACAAATGGTAAAAGAGTAGGGTATCTTGTTTATAATGGCTTCAAGGCTGACTTTAATGGTGAGTTGAATGCTGCTTTTGCACAAATGAAAAGAGATAATGTTACAGATATAATACTTGATTTAAGATATAATGGTGGTGGCTCTGTAGAAACGGCTGTCGCACTTGGAACTATGATTTCAGGACAGGTAGACAAGCCTTATATCAATTTAAAATATAATGATAAACATACTAAGGAAAACGGAGCCTGGAATTTAAAGAACACAGTAAATCTTTATCAAAAAGGAAATACGCTTGTAAAAACGGGTAGTGAAGCAGTGAATGCACTTTCGGGAGTAGCTAATGTATATGTACTTACTAATGAAGGTACGGCTTCAGCAAGTGAACTAACAATTGATGCGCTTAGAGTATATGCTAATGTTGCGACTATTGGAGATCCAACTTATGGTAAGTTTGTTGGCTCAATTACATTATATGACTCTCCAGGAAGTGATTATACTGATAATGCAACTAAGAATACAACACATAGCTGGACAATGCAGCCAATTGTATTTGCTTACTGGAACTCAAGGAATGATGCCCATCCTATTCCAAGTACAACAACCGATACTAAATCCCCTGACTATAACCCTAATGGAGGAATTCTTCCTACTGCCCAAAATATTGTAAGAGAAATTGATTGTTTTGGAAGGATGAAAGAATTTGGTAATACAGCCGACCCTGCGTTGGCAAAAGCATTGGAAAGAATAACAGGAGTTGTTCAGCCTTCAGCTCTTGCTTTATCGGCATCTATTGGCAAGAATGGTACGGCATCTGTAAAACCAATGATATCTTCTGATACAAATCTTAAGTTTGTTGCCAGCAGAAAGACACTCACGCCTTATGGTACGGATGTTTACATTAATAACTTCAAACAGAAATAAAAAAAGGAGCCGAAAGGCTCCTTTTTATTTTATAGTGGCTGAGATTATTTACTCAGGTTCTTTTTGAATTCAACCATTTCCATTGCTGTAACAGCAGCTTCAATTCCTTTATTTCCTAATGCACCCCCACTTCTGGCTATAGATTGCTCTTTGTTGTCATCCGTTAATAAACAGAAGATAGCGGGTGTATCTGTCATTAAATTGATGTTGGTGATACCTTGGGTCACTCCGGAGCATACGTAGTCAAAATGAGCCGTTTCTCCGCGAATTACACATCCAATAGCAATAACTGCATCATACTTTCCGGTTTTTGCTAGCTGCATGGATGCATAACTTAGTTCAAAAGCACCCGGAACAGGAAATACATGGATGTTATTTTCTTTTAAGCCTTCCTTTCGCAGAGTTTCAATTGCTCCGTCACGAAGGTTATGAGTTACAAAATCATTCCACTCAGAAAAAACAATGCCGATAATCATTTCATCGGCATTTGTTATATGGAGTGGCTTATAAGCTGAAAGATCAGTTGTTGCCATTTTTTAATAATATTTTACCATTTCAATATAAGCATCAGATGCTCCATTGTCATAATCTTTATATTTTTCTTCAATTGAAGAGAAGTATTTTTTAGCAGCATCATTCTTTTTTAAAGATAAAGAAAGAAGGCCCGCTTTTCTTGTAAAGTAGTATGATGTGTAGTCATCATCTGAAGAGCTTACTGCTTTTTCAAACTGAGAAAGAGCATCGTCACCTTTGTTAAGGTTAGCTAGACAATCTCCCATTACACCATATTTAAGAGCCATAAGAATCTTGTTGGAAGAACTGAAATTATCCATCATATCGTATGCTTTCTGGAAATTCCCTTTTTTAAATTCTAAAACAGCAGCATTGTAAGCAGCAAGTTTACCTACTTTAGTTCCGGAATATTCATTATAAGTACCAATAAATCCAGGATTAGCAGCAGACTTTCCACCAAGGGCTACGTCTTCTTTTCCTTGGCTTAGATTTTTCTGTGCAGCAAGAAACTCAGTTGTTGCCTCTTCATTTTTCGGACCTAATACAAATTGGTCATAAGCAAAGTAACCTAAGATACCAAGAAGAACAACACCTAGTGCAATCCCAATTTGCTTTGAGTATCTTTCAATGAATTTTTCAGAATTCAGATTTCTTTTGTCTAAATCTTCGAAAAACTCTACAGTTTCTTTTCCGCTGTTATTATTTTTAGTCATTTTCTGATTTTAATGAATTGCAAATTTAATGTTTCTCTGTTGATATACAAATAATTCATTTGAGATTTAAAACCTTAGGTTCGAAATTCTTTCATGATACTTTATATTTCATCAGGAAGCACTTTTAAAAGCTCCTAATTTCGCTATTAGTACCTTGTATTTAGTATGAAAGGATTTTATAAACTTCAGCATTGAAAGGGCGAAGTTTTTCTTCTCCATTCAGAAAATCCAGACCAATTAAGAAACTGAACTGAGAAACTATTGCATCCTGCTTTTCAACAAGCTTTGCTGCTGCTTCAGTTGTACCACCTGTAGCAAGCAGATCATCATGGATTAGTACCCGTTGCCCGGATTTTAGCTGATCAGCTTTCATTTCTATTTCAGAAGAACCATATTCCAGATCATATTTTTGAGAAATAAAAGGCGGAGGTAATTTTCCTTTTTTCCGGATCAGAATAAAAGGAACTTCTAGCTTTACAGCCAATGCAATTCCAAATAGGAAACCACGACTTTCGATTCCACAAACAACATCAACTTTCCCACGGCTGAAATTAGCTAAATCATCAATTACCTCCTCATAGAGTTTTGGATTTAGAAATACAGGTGTAATATCCTTGAACTGTATTCCCGGTTTCGGGAAGTCCGGAATATTTTCAATTGTTGCTTCTAGCTTTTGGATTAAGCTTTCAGATGCCATATTATTTTATTTTGCAGAATTTATTTTATAACCAGTAATCTTCCAACCGTCGGCAGATGCTTTAAGCGTATAGGTAACATTCAGGTCTGTATTTTTACCAGCATTATCTGTTACAGTATAGTTAGCATTTACAGTTGCCTGATCCGCTGTTTTGTTAGCTGTATTTACAGATTTTACGCTGATAGACTTTATAGCTCCAAAACCAGAATTTGCATTTGAGAAAGACTCATAAGATCCCCAGCTTGGGTTATTAGACATTTCATAAGCAGCTTTTAGATTTTTAGCCCCTATGCTTCCGATAAATTTGGAAACTGATGCTTTTGGATCTGCCAATGGTTTCGGAGTTTCTACTGGAGCAACAGGAGGAGTTGTAGTTCCATCCGGATTGGTTGGTGTTGTTGTACCGTCAGGATTTGTAATAGTACCATCAGGATTGGTTACAGGTTCTGTTGGCTCTGCAATTACAGGTTTATTCAGAGCGTTAGGATTAAGAGAGATTCCGGCTTTAGTCATCTGTAATGTTTTCTTAGCCGTTTTTACGCTTACTTTTACATCAATCGTGTTATCCATAATTCTGTCGAAAGGTAAAGAGCTTAGCTTTAAATAAAAACCTTTGAAGTTGTTATTAACCATCAAGTTTTTGGAGGTTGATATTTTGGCACCGCCGCTTGATACTTCCAGTACTGTTTCTAATGCAGCATTACTAAATTCTATTTTATTCCCTTGTGCATCTACTAAGCGAGGAACAATCATCAGGGCTTTAGGACCCGAAATTGAATCTACACTTGCTGGTTGTACAGAAAGACTAATTGCAGATGCCTGAATATCATTCGGGTCGACCTCCGTAGGTTTGCTTTCTTCGAAGATATTCATTTCACCCAATGAAGGTGGAGCAGTACTAGCCCATTCAATTCCTTGCTTTTGTGCTATACTATCCGCTAATGCAAGAATTTCGGCAACATTCTTCCCATTAAGGAGTTTTGCTGTCGCATTCATCTGATCGATATCTCCCTCTGTATTGGTTCCGAATTTCTTGATGATGTATAACGCCTCATTAAACTTTATCTGTTTAATGGTAGTTAGGGAAGAGGCCATATCATTTACACTACTCTGAAATGATTTTAGCGACTCACCGTCAACTTTGTCTTTCTTACAACTTACAAGAAATAAAAACGACAATAAAAAAAGATATTTAAGGTATCTCATAATATAAGTTTAGTTTGTGCAAAATTAAAAAAAAATCCCGTCGTTGGACGGGATTAAATTTGTATTGATCAAAATTTTAGAATGGATATTCATAAATTTCGGATTCTTTTAAGAATGGGTTACCTGTAGGGATCAGTTTTAACTTAGAAAGAGCTGACATTACGGCGAAGATAAACAGACCGATAATGAATAAAGTTGCTCCAATTTCTAGTAAACCAATATTCCAGAAAGGACCTACTGTACCAGGCATTACAATGTTGAAATAATCTAACCAGTGTCCGCAGATTACAACAACTGCCATAGTACTAACTACTTTGTAATTTCTCTTAATGCTGCTACTTACTAGTACCAATAATGGTAATAAGAAGTTAGGAATCAGCATTGGAAGGAAAGTCCAACGGTAGTATTCAAATCTTCCGTAGAAGTAGTTAACCTCTTCCGGTACGTTAGCATACCAGTAAAGCATGAACTGTGCAAACCAAAGGTAAGTCCAAAGCATACTTGTTGCAAATAAGAATACACCAAGATCATGTAAGTGGTTATCATTGAACTGAGGTAATACTCCTTTTTTCTTAAGGTAAACACTGATAAGGATGATAATAGCTACTGCAGTAGACAGACAGCTTACCATTGTATACCAGATATAAAGGGTAGAGTACCAGTGAGGGTCAATAGACATCATCCAGTCCCAAGCCCAAGCTGCTGAAGCAAAACCAAAGAATGCGATATAACCAACACTCCAGTTGTAGTATTTTTGGTATACAGCTCTTGATTTAGTTTCATCTACTTTTTTGGACATTGCCTTTAATTTCCATACAAAGAAACTAGCTCCGATAACGAAGATTAGGGTTCTTACAATATAGAAAGGAATATTAAGGTATTTGCTCTTTTCGTATAAAATTACATCGAAGTTTGGTGAATTTGGGTCAACAAGACTTCCATCCATCCAGTGGTAGAGGTGACTCCATCCAATTGTGTTGGCAATAACAATAATAAGCATTAATACACCACCATAAGGGATGAAGGACGCTACTGCTTCCATAACTCTCAGGACGATAATAGGCCATCCAGCGTGAGATGCATTTTGTACACAATAGAAGAACAATGCTGCACAGGCAATACCAAAGGCAAATACAGAAACCTGTAATAATGCTGCCATTGGCTCATTATGAACCTGATGTAAAGCAGTTTCTATATGCTCATTATGTGTTTTGTCGTGCTCCTGCATAGAGTTGGACTTTGGTCCGTGCTCCAGATCAACGTGCTTAGCAGCAACCATTTGTTCTACTTTCGCTTCATCGATACTATGATTTACGGCGTAGCCAATACCAAACAGAACAAGCCCCACAACAATTAAAATAATGGAATACAGTCTTAATTTAGGTGAAAAACTATACATCTTTTTTCTTTTTATTTTTTAGTATTAGCATTATCAGCCGGAGCATCTTTAGCCGCAGCATCTTTATTTTCAGCTGCTGCCGGAGCTGCAGCTTGTTTTTTAAATTCGTTCATAACGTACATTGCCACTCTCCATCTGTCACCAGCATTTAGCTGACCAGCGTAAGATCCCATGTTATTACGTCCGTTCTCCAATACATAATGTACAGAACCTACAGTGATTTCTCTATCTGCATAGTTAGGAACACCACTATAAGCACCAGATTCTACGATAGGACCTTTACCATCTCCACCTGTACCATGACAAGCAGCACATGTATGATCAAATAATTTCTTTCCTCTTTCTAAATCCTTCTCTTTATTAGCAGGATTTAAGGGCGAAGAAGTTATTTTTTTAGACTCATCGTATAGTCTGTTATAATCTTCTGCATCATTTGGCTTAGGAGCTTCAGAAGGCAAAATGCCATCTTTATTCTGAGCTACGGTTCCGGTTACAGGAGATAAACCTGTTTGTCCGTTTCTGGATGCAAATGCCGGAATTTCGTTCTCATGATCCGAATAAGGATCCTGAGCTTTCATTAACGGGTCATATGCTACCGGAAAATACATATCCGGGAAGTATACTAAAGGCGGTTCAGTTTTGTCCCCGCAAGAATTTAAGGTAATTACTCCAACGCTAAGGATACCTGCTATTTTTAAAAAATTCTTTTTCATGTTAGGCATCTTTAATAGTTATTTCTTCAACTCCTGTATCCACAAGCAATTGCTTGATAGTGTCCACATCATCAGATACAAATTCAATTAAGAATTTATCATCCGTAGTTCTTGGATCTGGATTCTGAGGTTTAGCACCAGGATACATTTTATTTCTTACTAAGTAAGTTAGTGACATTAAGTGCGCAGCACAGAAAACCATTAACTCGAACATTGGTACTACGAAAGCCGGTATGTTGTGTGCCCAGTCGAAGTTTGGTTTACCACCAATAACCTGAGGCCAATCGTGGTTCATCATGTACCATGTTGTCAAAGCTCCGATACTTACACCATAACAAGCATAGATAAACGCAGCATCTGAAATTCTGGTTTTTTTCAACCCTAAAGCTTTATCTAACCCGTGAACCGGGAATGGAGTATAAACTTCAGCAATTTCAATTCCTTTATCTCTGAACAATTTAACACCGTGCATTAAATCGTCATCGTCGCCATAAAGGCCGTATATTCTTTTAGTGGTGCTCATCTCCTTCTTTTGCTTTATAAGTTTCACCAGAAATTTTCAAAATCGTTTTCAATTCCGCCTGTGCAATTACAGGGAATGTTCTTGCATATAAAAGGAATAATACAGAGAAGAATCCGATAGTTCCTAAATATACACCCACGTCTATAATAGTTGGCTTAAACATTGTCCATGAAGATGGTAAGTAGTCTCTTGAAAGGTTGATAACGATGATATCAAAACGCTCAAACCACATACCGATGTTGATGATTAATGCTACTATAAATGTCCAGATAATATTAGTTCTTAATTTCTTAAACCAGAATGATGCAGGGATAACAAGGTTACAGATAATTAACGCCCAGAATGCCCACCAGTAAGGACCTACTGCTGCTCCTGGAGATAAATAGGTGAAGTCCTCGAATCTTGAACCTGAGTACCATCCGATGAAATATTCGGTTGCATAAGCTACAGTTACCATACCACCAGTTACAATGATTACGATGTTCATAATCTCAATGTGGTACATTGTAATATATTGCTCCAAGTGACATACTTTTCTTGCAACTAAAAGAAGGGTCTGTACCATTGCGAATCCTGAGAAGATCGCACCCGCAACGAAGTACGGAGGATAGATGGTAGAGTGCCATCCTTTGATTACTGAAGTGGCGAAGTCAAAGGATACCGTGGTGTGTACCGAGAATACAAGTGGCGTTGCCAAACCTGCAAGAACTAATGAAAGTTCTTCAAATCTTTGCCAGTGCTTTGCTTTACCTCCCCAACCAAAAGCAAGAATAGTGTAAATCTTTTTAGTGAATGGAGTCTTCGCTCTGTCACGGATCATTGCAAAGTCAGGAATAAGTCCCATAAACCAGAATACTACTGATACTGAGAAATAAGTTGAGATTGCAAATACGTCCCAAAGTAGAGGCGAGTTAAAGTTTGGCCAAAGAGATCCAAACTGGTTTGGTAATGGGAATACCCAGTATCCAACCCAAACACGACCCATGTGAATTACCGGGAATAACGCTGCCTGAACAACGGCAAAAATTGTCATTGCCTCTGCAGAACGGTTAACCGACATTCTCCATCTTTGTCTAAATAATAATAGTACGGCAGAGATCAATGTACCGGCGTGACCAATACCTACCCACCATACGAAGTTGGTAATATCCCAACCCCAGTTGATAGTCCTGTTTAACCCCCATGCACCAATACCTGTACCAATTGTATAAGCTATACATCCAACTCCGTAGATAAATAGCACAAGTGCTGCATAAAGTGAGTACCACCATAATTTTCCGGCTCTTTCCTCGATTGGACGAGCAATATCTTCCGTAATATCATGGTAAGTCTTGTGACCAATAATAAGCGGTTCCCTAATCGGGGCTTCGTAATGTCCTGACATTTGTTACTTTATTTATTATTTAAACTTCTTTTTCTTCTCTATTTCTAATTTTCGTATGGTAGAAAACGTTTGGTTTTGTACCAATTTCCTCTAGCAGGTAATATCTTCTCTTGCTACCGAATAAGCTTCTTACATGAGATCCATTGTCATTCATGTCTCCGAACTGCATAGCTCCTGTAGAACAAGCTTTAGAACAAGCTGTCTGGAATTCTCCATCAGCAACTCTTCTACCGTCTTTCTTAGCTTCAAGAATTGATGCCTGAGTCATTTGGATACACATTGAACATTTCTCCATTACCCCTCTGGTTCTAACCACAACATCTGGGTTTAGTACCATACGGCCAAGGTCATTGTTCATGTTATAGTCAAACTTATCGTTTAATGCATAGTTGAACCAGTTGAATCTTCTTACTTTGTAAGGACAGTTGTTTGCACAATATCTTGTACCAATACATCTGTTGTATGCCATTTGGTTCTGACCTTGCTTACCATGAGATGTTGCCGCTACCGGACATACAGTTTCACATGGGGCATGATTACAGTGCTGGCACATTACCGGCTGGAAGATTACATCAGGGTTCTCTGCAGGATTTTCCAAGGCTCCTTCCATACCTAGAATTTTACTTCCATAAAGTCCCGGAACAGCCATTCCTTCCTGTAATCCTTCAGCTATCTCTACTTTCTTTGTTGAAGAATAGTAACGGTCAATTCTTAACCAGTACATATCACGAGACATTCTGATCTCTTCTTTACCTACTACAGGAACGTTGTTTTCTGCCTGACAAGCAATTACACAAGCTCCACAACCTGTACATGAGTTAAGGTCGACAGATAGGTTGAAGTGAGGTCCATCAGTGTCATCATTATTATCCCAAAGGTCAATTTTACCCATTGGTAAAGTACCTCCGTAAGTGTGCATTTCTAATGGCTTGTTCCAATCGTTAACATCTTTGTGTAAGAATGTTTGTAACGGAACTTCTTTTGCAATTTCATAACGTCCCATTAGGGTGTTCTGAAGCTGCATTCCTGCAAACTGGTGCATTTCACCTGTTTTTTCAAGCTTAACGCCTGAAAGTGCAAGGTTAGATCCGTCGAATAACGGGTAAGCATTGATACCAGTCTTAGCAACTTCACCATTGTCTGCTTTACCATATCCAAGAGCTAGACCGATAGAACCGTCTGCTTGTCCTGGTTGGATGAATACAGGAACATCTTTTAATGTTACTCCATTTACAGTAAGGTTAACGATAGAACCATCTAACTGCATTCTGGCATTAAGATCATTATCTAAATCTAATTTCTTAGCATCAGCAGGAGAAATAGTGATGTAGTTATCCCAAGACATTCTTGTGATAGGATCTGGTAATTCTTGCAACCAAGGGTTGTTAGCTTGTGTACCATCTCCAATCGCAGTATTGGTGTTTAATACTAATTCTAAATCAGAAGCTTTGAATGCCTGTAACTCAGAAACAGCCTGAGAAGCATTTCCTCCTGAATAAGAAAGGTTGTTACCACCACTTACATTATTGAAACCGTTGTATAATGCCTGGTTGAATGAAGTCCCACCAAGGATTGATACAGCGTTTGCTTTAAGGTAATCGTAGTAATTATTGTTAGTAGCTCCTTTTCCGTTTGTCCAGATTAAAAGAGACTCTTCAGTTTGTCTTGATTTGTAAACTTTTTGGATAGTTGGCTGCATTAGAGTGTAAACACCTGTTTCAGGCATTACATCACCCCAAGATTCTAACCAGTGCGTTGCAGGGATAACAACTTTAGCTGCTTTAGCTACTTCGTTATTTTTATCTGCAATTGCTACTACAAAGTTTGCTTTTGATAAAGCAGCTTTGAACTGAGCACCTTTGTTAGAAGAGTATACTGGGTCGATGTTATTTGTGATAACAACACCTACCTGACCTCCGTTTAACCAAGAAAGGAATTCATTATAACGAGCTCCATCAAATTCTTTCAGATAAGAAGCCTTACCAGTGAAAGCATTAGAAGCTAATTTTTGGTTAATTAAGTGTGCTAAAACGTGTGCGGCTTTAGAACCATCAGCAAATACTACTGCATTGCTTCCTTTAGCCTGAAGTTCTTTAACGATAGAAGCAGCAATCTTATCAGATGTACCACCGTTTAATCCGTTATAAACCTCTACTAAAGTTTTGTAAAGCTGAGAAGGCTTTTGCTTAATTCTTGTATCAGCATTTGCTCCTGTTAAAGACATGTTAGATTCAATCTGTACGTGTCTCAACATTTTGTCTCCAGGAACTCTTGCTGCTGCATAAGAAGTCTCTAAGCTCGCTCCGTTGAAATCTCCTAAGAAATCTGCGTTGAAAGATACTACCAACTGAGATTTGCTAAGATCATAAACCGGAATGTTTCTGCTTCCGAATACTTCCTGTGCTGCATCTAGTGCTGCTGCATATGGGAATGCATCGTAAGTTACTAACTCAGCATTAGGATATTTAGCTTTGAAGTCACCAAAAAGTTTTTTGAAAGTAGGGCTTGGTATAGAGTGAGAAAGTAAAACTACTTTCTTGTTTGATGCCTGAGCATCTGCCAAAGCCTTAAGTACAGTGTTGTCTACTTCATCAAAAGTAGCTTCCTTACCGTTAACTTTTGGTTGCTTTATTTTATCATTGTCATAAAGAGAAAGAACACTTGCCTGAGCTCTTGCATTTGTTTTACCAAGATTGCCAGCTGCAGGGTTTGGTTCAATTTTAATTGGACGCCCTTCTCTTGTTTTTACCAATACACTAGCAAAATCGAATCCGTCAAAATAAGATGATGCATAGTAGTTAGGTACACCCGGGATAATATCGTGAGGTTTCACAACATAAGGAATAGTTTTAACTACCGGAGCTTCACAAGCAGCAAGTGTTACTGCTGCTGTAGAGAATCCTAAAAGCTTTAGGAAATCTCTTCTGCTGGTAGAAGAACCATTCATTTTTTCCTCATTCCCTAGGAATTCATCTACCGGAATTTCTTCGGCAAATTCTTTCTGAGCCAACTTGTTTGTTAAAGTTGGATCTTTTAGTTCGTGAATACTTCTGAATTGTATTTTATTTGAAGCCATTGATACTTCTAGTTTTCGTTATTAATAATGACATTTACCACATTCGATACCTCCAATAGCATCTACAGTAATCTTAGCACCGCTACCATATTGTTTCTTCAACTTGTCGTGAAGCTTCTCAAAGTAGGCCTGGTTATAAGTATTACCCATATCTACTTCTGTAGTTCTGTGACACTCGATACACCATCCCATAGTGAAATCGTTAGCCATTTGTACTACATTCATAGTATCGATTTTACCGTGACAAGCTTTACATACTACATCGATTTGCTCGTTAGGATGCTTTTTGTTGAATGAATTGATAATCGCCTGTTCTCCGGCAACAACGTGCTGAGAGTGGTTGAAGTATACAAAATCCGGCATGTTGTGAATTCTTGTCCATTCAACTGGAGTCGATTCTTTTGTGTATGCCATTTTAGCTGGATCCCAACCAGTTGCTGCATAAAGTTTTTTGATCTCCCCGTTGTAGAAGTCTCTGTCGTGACCTGGCTCTAGGTATTCACCTTTGTATTCAGGGATAGCTTTGTGACAGTTCATACATACGTTAAGTGAAGGGATTTCAGATACTTTACCATACTTAGCACCAGAGTGACAAAGCTGACAGTCGATCTTGTTGATTCCTGCGTGAATTTTGTGAGAGAAGTAGATTGGTTGTTCAGGCTTGTAACCTTTGTAAACACCGATCCACATTAACCAGTTCCATACACCATATGCTGCAAAGATTGCTAAAAGAGCAACAACACCTTGTCCTACAATTTTGTATTTTGCATAAAGCTCGCTGAAAGATTGAATTCTTGTAGCGTTAAGAGCAGTAATCTCTTCGGATTGGTTAAGTTTTACTAGTTGTCTTATTTTGAATAAGATCCAGATTAATAGACCTGCAATAGCGAAAAGTGAAATCATTACGATTTTAGCATTTCCTTCGCTAGCTTTAGCTGCATTTACAGCGTTTAGGTCTGGGGAATCAGTAGCTTTAGCATCTTTCTTTGTGTCAGCTGCTGGCTCAGCAGGAGGATTGGATGTATAGGCTAGGATATCATCGATATCTTTTTCAGAAAGATTCGGGAATTGTTGCATCTCAACTTTTCCGTTTTCTTCGAAGATTTTGTTTGCGTACTTGTCTCCGGAAGCTCTTAAAGCTTTGTTGTCTTTAATCCACTTTTGGAACCAGTCACGTCCTAGACCTTCCTCTGCTTTTACCTTTTCTACGATGCCTTTTAATGGTGGCCCAATTAGTTTTGAGTCAAGTTTGTGGCAGGCTGTACAATTTGTTTTAAAGAGCTCTGCCCCTTTTGCAGGGTCGCCTTCCTGTGCGTTATAAAGAGCACTGGTTGATAGCAAAATACCAATTGCAATCAGCCCTTTCTTGTAATGCTTTCTCCAATTAATCATTTAATTAATCTTGATTAGTTAATCTTTGATACTATATCATTCAATTCGGCAAAAATACTATTTTAACACTACATTAACAGGGCTAAAATATGTCTAAATGTCATTTTTCTTTAATTTATATCAATTCTAAATTAGTTTCAGGAATTAGTCTTATTTTTGCATAAATTAACTATTAATAGATGAAAAAGATATTTCAGATAGGAGCTGTTATGATGTTGTTTTGTTTTCAAAATATTTATGCTCAGAAGATTATCAGCAAGAAAGATAGTGTGGGCGGTAATGTTTATACTACGCAAATGGATAGCAGAATAGACGAATTATTGACCAGATCTGAAGAGAGCTGTAATCGCCCTGGAGGCCCTAAAATTGTAAATAATACTACTGGCGGCGGATCGGTAATAAGCGAGGACAGACCTGTTATAAGCACGCCTCGTGTTATCAATACAAAATCACTATCCACAGCAGATATCTGCAGAAACAGACCTAAGCTTAGTGGTTATAAGATTCAGATTGCTGTGACTAACAATAGCAATGATGCAAATAAGATAAGATACGAGGTAAGACAGAGTTTTCCGGATCTTAGAACGGAGCTTGACAGTAGTCTTAGACCTAACTATAAAATTCTTGCCGGCAGCTTTTTTAGTAAACAAAGCGGTAGCGAGGATCTGAGAAGAGTGAAAAGAGTATACAGCGGAGCAATACTTATTCCTTACAGAATCTTCTGTGTGGAAGCAAAATAAAAATAAAAAAAGGAAGCCAATCAGCTTCCTTTTTTTATTGTAATCAGGACTTAGTTTTTTACTAAAAGTCTGAATCCTTCACCGTGTACATTGATGATCTCTAAACCTTCATCTTCTTTCAGGAGTTTACGAAGTTTAGCAATGTAAACGTCCATACTTCTCGCTGTAAAATAGTTCTCTTTCTTCCAGATTTTTCTTAGTGCCAAATCACGAGGCATAAAATCATTTCTGTGAATACAAAGAAGCTTTAATAGCTCGTTTTCTTTTGGAGAAAGCTTGTATTCCTGATCGTTTACACGCAGCTGACGCAACATGGAATCGAAGAATATATTACTGATTTTAAACTGCTCCTGTTCTTCATCTTCAATAGAAGAGCTTCTCTGAAGGATTGCTTTTATTTTGTAAAGCAATAATTCAGTATCGAAAGGTTTTGTGATATAATCATCTGCTCCGATTTGGTATCCTTTTAGGATGTCCTCACGCAAGTTTTTAGCGGTAAGGAAGATAATCGGAATATTTTTGTCAATTTTTTTAATTTCTTCAGCTAAAGAGAAACCATCCTTTTTTGGCATCATTACATCGGTAATGCAGATGTCAAATTCGTTTTCGGTAAATTCTTTTAGTCCTTGTTCACCATCGGCAGCCAGAGTTACATCGAAGTTATTAATGGTTAAATAATCCTTCAGTACAGCTCCGAAGCTTTGGTCGTCTTCTACGAGTAAGATTCTGTTGTTCATTTTTTTAATATTTTGTTGTTAGACGATTAACGGAAGTTTTATGGTAAAGGTGCTTCCTTTTTCCTTTTGCGATTCTACAATTATTTGTCCTTTATGGAGTTCTATAATCTTTTTAACGTAAGAAAGCCCTAGTCCTTGTCCTTTTACATTATGAATGTTTCCGGTTTCTTCACGGAAAAATTTCTCAAAAATCCGGCTCTTGTTTTCTGTTTCCATTCCCATTCCTTTATCAGAAATTTCTATGACATACCAGTGGCCTTCATTTCTGGTTTTTATTCTTATATCAGGCTTTTCGGGAGAATATTTGTTTGCATTATCCAGAAGGTTTACCAACGCGTTTGAAATATGAAATTCATCAATTTTGAAGGTGTATTTCTCTGCCTTGAATTCTTCTGTAAGAGAGCCTTCTCTTTGTTCAACAATCAGACGGAACGAACGGGTTATCTCCTTTATCAGCTCTCTTACATTTGTCGTTTTCAAGAAAAGCTTCATTTCATTACGTTCCAATTTGGACATGTTCAGTACATTCTCTACCTGTTTTTTCATTCGTAGGTTTTCCTGCTTAATAAGGCTTGAATAGTATTTTACTTTTTCCGGATTGGTTGCTATTTTATCATTATTCAAAGAGTCTGTAGCTACAGAAATAGTGGCTAGTGGAGTCTTGAACTCATGAGACATATTATTGATGAAATCAGTCTTAACTTCAGAAATTTTCTTCTGCTTGCTCATATAGTTGATGGAGATGATGTAAATCCCCAAAATTGTGAGTAAGGATAGCATTGTTCCAAGAAGCATCGGTAGATTATTTTCCACAAGCGAGTAGTCTTTGCTCGGGAAAATTAATGACAAAGTATAGAGCGTTTTATACTGATTGTCGGTGAAAAGTTCGAATTTGTAATCCTGTTTATCAGGTTGCGCTAGAAAATTATTATTTGCAACCTTTGTAGGGTTGTTATTTTTATCTAAAACGGCAAATCCAATAGGGGTGTTAATGCCCTTCATACTAAGCTCACGTTTGATGAGGCTGTCTAGTTCCTTTGTATTGATACGTTGCTGTATGGGCATGTTGCTGGCATTAATTTTAACCAACTGCTTAAGGGTGAAATTATTGCTGGATAAATCCTGATTCATTTCAGAAGACAATGGCTTTGGCGAGGCGTTTTTTAGCTTTATCAGTCCTTCATCTCCATACAAGTTAGTTAGTTCTACATTGTCTCCCGGAGTAGGCAACGGAATATCTTTCTTTTCAATAATATTTTTAGAAAATGCAATAACTCTTTTGTTATTAGTAGAGTCTGTAGTAGACTGAATGTATTGTTGAGTAGCTTGGCCGCTGGAGTTTTTTATAGCTTCCGAAAAATTTGTTTTGTTGTTGGCGTAATATTTATCCACCTCCATTTCATTTACCTTTTCACGGATATTTTCCATGGAAGAAAATACTTTGTTAGAGAACTCCTGTTCCAGGGCTCTGTAATATTCCTTCAGCCAGTATAGCTGCATAGATACGAAGACGATAAGGGAGATCGTCATGAAAACTGATATGATAGGAATGAACTTGTTATTCATTGTTTGCTCAAATATTTGTTAAAATTAAAAATAAATTGAATATTAAGGAAAATAATTTGATTAAAATTGCTTTTATTTTCTTAAAAAAATGTTTTTTAACACAAAATTTAGATTTCTCATGTGCGCTAAAACCATGCCAGAAAATACTTTTAGTACTATTATTGAATAAAAAAAAGACACTGTTTTTTAACAATGTCTTTTATGTTTATTCTTCAAAAAGATCTTCGTCGATAAAATACTGTATAATAGATTTTCTCATCAAAACGCTTTGCTCATTGGGCCTTAATTCCGGAACTTCCTGGAGTTGTTCGTATTGAGGCCAGCCATCGTCATAACCATTGAATTTATAATAGCCATAAGGTTCTAATAATCTGCAAACAGCAATATGTATAAGATTTAGTTTATCGTCTTTAGAATATTTTTGTTGTCCGCTACCCAGCTCCTGAATACCAATAAGGAACAAAATAGTTTCTATCGGAGGATTGGGTTCCATATCAAAGTTCTTCTGGAAAAAAGCATCAACTTTCTTCCATAGTTCCTGTTCTGTCATTTTTTAGTTTTTTTGAAGTTCAGCTTCGGTTTTATTCTCCAGTTTAAGAAGAAATGCATATTCAAATGCATCATCTTTCAGGGATTCAAAGCGCCCTGAAGCGCCGCCATGACCAGAAGACATATCAGTTTTAAAAAGCAGAAGCTTATCATCTGTTTTCAGTTCACGAAGTCTTGCTGTCCACTTTGCAGGTTCCCAGTATTGTACCTGGGAGTCGTGGAAACCAGTGGTGATCAAAATATTTGGATATTCTTTCTCTTCAATATTATCATATGGAGAGTAGGATTTCATGTAATCGTAATATTCTTTTTCGTTAGGATTTCCCCATTCATCATATTCCCCCGTAGTTAAAGGGATATCTTCATCCAGCATTGTAGTCACAACGTCTACAAAAGGTACCTGTGCTACAATTCCGTTAAATAGTTTAGGCTCCATATTGATTATGGCACCCATTAGTAATCCGCCGGCACTTCCGCCCATTGCATACAAATGTTCTGCAGAAGTATAGTTCTCTTTAATCAGGAATTTACCAGCATCTATAAAGTCATAGAATGTATTCTTCTTGTGCAACATTTTTCCGTCTTCATACCATTCTCTACCCAGATATTCTCCACCGCGTATATGAGCAATTGCATAAATGAATCCGCGATCCAGTAAAGAAAGGCGTACATTAGAGAATGCGGCATCTACGGTATAGCCATAGCTGCCATATCCGTATAAAAGAAGTGGCGTATCTGCATTTTTCGATGTGTCTTTATGATAAACAAGAGAAATAGGTACTTTCTGTCCGTCTCTTGCTGTTGCCCATATTCTTTCAGAGATATAATTTTCTGCCTTAAATGTTCCGCCTAAAACCTCTTGTTCCTTAAGGATCTTATTGGTTTTAGTTTTCATATTGTACTCAAACGTAGTTGATGGGCGGGTCATGGATGTGTATCCGTATCGCAGAACCTCTGAATTGAATTCAAGATTTATACTGATATAGGCAGTGTAAGTAGGGTCATGGAATGGTAAATATTCTGTTTCTCCGGTTTTCCAGTTGCGAATATTAATCTTCAGAAGACCCTTTTCTCTTTCCTCAATTACAAGATAATCGTTGAAAATCTCGAAACCTTCCAGTAGGATTCCTTCTCTGTGCGGAACGATATCTGTCCAGTTTTCCTTTGTTGTTTTATCAACAGGTGTTTTTACAAGCTTGAAATTGGTAGCGCCATCAACATTCGTTATGATATAAAAATCATTTTCAAAATGTTCTACAGAGTATTCCAGGTCTGCTTCACGAGGCTGAATAATCTTCCATTCTGCAAAAATATCGTTGGCCGGTACAAAGCGCATTTCGTCGGAAATTGTACTGGAGCTGGAAATAACAATATATTCAGATGATTTTGTTTTGAATACATTGACATCGAAAGTATCATCCTTTTCATGGTAAACCAGAACATCTTCTTTGGAATCTGTTCCTATTTTGTGTCGAAGGATCTGGTAGGCGCGAAGGCTTTTATCTTTACGGATATAGAAAACATATTGTCCGTCTGCAGACCATACGGCTTTTCCGGTTGTATTTTCTATTTTGTCTTTCAGTATTTCGCCGGTTTCAATATTCTTGAAGTATATGGTATAGATTCTTCTGCTCAGTTTATCATAAGAATAAGCGATCATATTGTTGTCTTCGCTTACACTAAGGCTTCCAATTTCAAAGAAGTCCAGACCTTCCGCAAGAATGTTAGAGTCCAAAAGTATTTCTTCATTAGCTTCCAGGGTAAGATGCTTTCTGCAGAAAATAGGATATTCTCTGCCTTCCTCATAACGTACAATGTACCAGTATTCATTAAAGAAATAGGGAAGTGAAGAATCGTCTTTTTTATAACGGGATTTCATTTCTTCGTAGAGAAAATTCTGGAAATCTTCAGTATCTCTCATTATTTCGGAGGTGTACTGGTTTTCTTCGTTTAGGTATGCAATAACTTCAGGATTTTCCCTTTCGTTTAGCCAATAGTAAGGATCAATTCGTTGATCGCCGTGTTTACTAAGGATTTTATCTATCTTTTTTGCCTTTGGCGCTTTCATTTATAAGTGAATAAAAAATTAAAGTTAAATAAAAAAACCATCACAACCCGAAGGTAATGATGGCTTTTGTATTATTTATAGATTTTTACTTGTTGTTAGCTTTGATAAACTTTTCCAAAGCCATTGTCATAGAAGGAGATTCTTTTGTAGGAGCCATAAGATCTACACGAAGTTTAAGCTCTTCTGCTGCCTGCTGGGTTGTTAGCCCGAATACTCCGATCTTAGTGTCTTCCTGCTTGAAGTCCGGGAAATTCTCGAATAGAGAACGCACGCCTTGTGGACTAAAGAAGATTACAAGATCATACTCTTTTATGTTAACATCCTGCAGGTTACTGCAAACTGTTCTGTACATAATAGCTCTTTTCCATTCTACGCCTGCTTCATTTAGTACATTAGGAATGTCCTCTGTGAAAACATCAGAAGATGGAAGAAGATATTTTTCAGTATTATGCTTCTTTAATAATGGTAAAAGATCTTTTGCTGTTTTTTCACCAAAGCTGATTTTTCTTTTTCTATAGACAATGTGCTTCTGAAGGTAGTTAGCTACAGCTTCAGACTGGCAAATGTATCGCATAGAATCTGGTACAGCAAAGCGCATCTCTTCTGCTAAGCGGAAGTAATGGTCAATAGCATTCTTGCTGGTAAAAATAATACCAGTGTACTGACTAAGATCTATTTTTTGAGAACGAAGTTCTTTCGCATCTGCTCCTTCTACATGTATAAAAGGTCTAAAATCAATCTTCACCTTTTCTTTTTTAGCTATCTCACCATAAGGGGATGTAGCTAAGTTAGGAGCTGGCTGAGAGACTAGAACGGACTTTACTTTCATCAATTTATTTTTATAATGACTAAAAAAATAAAAATTTCCATACTACCAAATGAGGTAAAATTTGGAGTGTGCAAATATACAAAAATTTATAATACCATTCTTTAGGAAGAGTAGGATTCCTGTTAAAAAGTAGAAATGCTATTTTGCCGGCAAAGATAAAAACCAGCATTCCTATGTAATAATTGAACACCCGGAAGTGATCTATAGGGTAGAAATAGTGAACCAGTGTAAGTGCACAAAATAGCAAAATAATAATACGGAAGAACTTGTTCATGTTGAAAGTATATGACTTCCAACGATCTGCATTGCCGGAACTGGCAAAAAACAGATAAGATAAAACGCATTTTATTCCATATAATAATAGGTAGGTAATAAAGATAAAACCAAACTTATTGAGTGTGTAGCCGCCAAGGTTTATATTATCGTTAATAAATCTTGGTACTACAGGAATATACTGTGATAAAAAAACCGATAAGATGAAGACATAAATAAAACCGGAAATAAACCAATTGATAAAGATATTGCTGCTATCCTCTATAGAAAGCCGAAGATGTTCTACAAAAGAAATATCTTTATTCAGTACCCTGGACGATATAATATATATTATAGCAATACCTAAGATACTGTAGATTACCCAGTCATTGTTTTCTACAATTCTAATCAATGATTTTTTTTTGCAAAAGTACACACATTCATCTCCTGTACAAAATTTAGATCAGAATAACTTATCTTTGTGCTCGATTTGTATGAAAAAATTAGTCGTTATCCCAACTTTCAACGAGAAAGAAAACATTGCCGATATTATAAAAGCTGTAATGGATTTGCAGCAGGATTTTCATATTCTGGTGGTAGATGATTCTTCTCCGGACGGGACTGCCAGTATTGTAGAGGATCTTATGCTTGTTTATGCAGGGCAGGTTTTTCTTAGTGTAAGACAAGTAAAAGACGGATTAGGGAAGGCTTATATCCATGGATTTAAATGGGCTTTGGAGCACGGGTATGATTATATATTCGAGATGGATGCCGATTTTTCACATAACCCGAATGATCTGCCAAAGCTGTATGAAGCTTGTCAGGATGCTGATATGACTATCGGATCGCGTTATTCTAAAGGGGTAAATGTAGTAAACTGGCCTATGGGCAGAGTACTGCTTTCTTACTTTGCTTCTAAATATGTACGTTTTATTTTGGGAGTACCAATTCATGATACAACTGCCGGATTTGTATGTTTCTCCAGAAAAGTACTGGAAGAAATAGGTTTAGACAAAATTAAACTAAGAGGTTATGGATTTCAGATTGAAATGAAATTCCGAACCTATAAAAAAGGTTTTAAAATTGTTGAAGTTCCTATTATTTTTACAGACAGAACTAGAGGCGAATCAAAAATGAGTGCAAACATTTTTCAGGAGGCTTTATTCGGAGTACTCAATCTGAAATGGAAAAGTATAATAAACAGATTATGAGAAAACTGTTTTTTTTCATATTTATAGTGTTCGTGTCTGCATGCTCGCAGGTGGATAAACCAAAAAAGCTTATTTCAAAAGACGAAATGGCGGATATTTTTGTGGAGATGGCCATTTATGATGGAGCATTAAATATAAATCCGCAAGCTAATATGGAGGGAACAAGCAAATATATTTTGCAGCAGCATAAAATTACAGGAACTGTTTTTATGGATAGTTATAACTATTACCTATCCCAAAAACAAATGGAATCGATTTTTGATTCAGCAGAAAAAAAGCTGATGAAAAAAGATCCGAAACTGGAAGCATATATTAAAAAGAAAAATAAAGGAACTGAAGTTCCGAAATAACATATGGAGAAGTTTTTTGAAGTAGAACAATTTTCAGCAAAAGGTAAAGCCAGAGCTGGTGTTATTACAACAGATCATGGTAAAATACAGACACCTATATTTATGCCAGTAGGTACTGTAGCAACAGTGAAAACTGTTCATCAGAGAGAACTGAGAGACGATATTAAAGCTCAGATTATCCTTGGGAATACCTACCACCTATACCTGAGACCAGGAATGGACGTTATGCAGAATGCAGGCGGATTACATAAATTTATGAACTGGGAACTTCCTATTCTTACAGATAGTGGAGGTTTTCAGGTTTTTTCACTGGCTTCCAGCCGTAAGATGACCGAAGAAGGTGTAAAATTCAAATCTCACATCGACGGAAGTTATCATTTTATTTCTCCTGAAGTTTCTATGGAAATTCAGCGTAAAATCGGTGCAGATATCTTTATGGCATTCGATGAATGTACTCCATATCCATGTGAATACAATCAGGCAAAGCTTTCTATGGAACTTACGCACAGATGGCTGAAGAGATGTATTGAATGGACAGAAAATAATCCTGAATATTATGGACACAAGCAAAGGTTGTTTCCAATCGTTCAGGGATCTGTATATTCAGATCTTAGAAAAGCTTCCGCTGAAGTTATTGCTGAGGCAGGAGCTGAAGGAAATGCTATTGGAGGTCTTTCTGTTGGTGAACCGGAAGAGGAAATGTACAGAATTACAGATGAAGTAACAGATATTCTTCCTAAAGATAAACCTCGTTATTTGATGGGGGTTGGGACACCATGGAATATTCTGGAATCTATAGGTAATGGTATCGATATGATGGATTGTGTAATGCCTACCCGTAATGCCAGAAACGGTATGTTGTTCACATGGGGTGGTGTTATCAATATTAAGAACGAAAAATGGAAGAATGATTTTTCTCCGTTAGACGAATTTGGTACATCGTATGTAGATCAGGAATATACAAAAGCATATGTAAGACACTTGTTCTCAGCAAGAGAATACTTAGGAAAGCAGATTGCTTCAATTCATAATCTTGCTTTTTATTTAGATTTGGTAAAAGTCGCAAGAGAACATATCTTAGCGGGAGATTTCTATGAATGGAAAGATAGCATTATTCCACAACTAAAAAGCAGAATGTAGTCCTTGAAGATTATAGATAAATATATTATCCGGAAATTCCTGGGAACCCTGGGATTTATGTTGGCATTGCTGTCTATTATTGTATTGGTAATAGACGTTCAGGCAAAGATTCCGCGTATTGAAAGTAATGGTTTTACAACAAGTTACTTTCTAATCCATTTTTACCCATACTGGTTAATATATCTTGTTATAACCTTTATGTCTATTCTGGTATTTATTTCGGTTATTTTCTTTACATCGAGAATGGCCAATAATACCGAGATTGTAGCTATTATTAGTAGTGGAGCCAGCTTTCACAGATTTGCAAAGCCTTATCTTATTGCCGCTTTATTACTGGCCTTTTCCGCATTGGCTATTAATCACTTTATATTGCCATGGGCGAATATTAAGAAAAACAAACTAATCATCTATACTTATAGTGCGGCTAACAGAAGTAAATTTACGGATAGTCGTCAGATTTCCACGCAGTTATCACCTACAGAGTATGTTTTTATCAATAGCTATAATCCTAAAGAGAAAAGAGGTTTCTCCTATCTTTATCAAAAGTTTGATAAAAACAGAAGACTGATTTATCAGCTTACTTCAAGCGATATGGTTTGGGAAGAGAAGAAGAAAAGCTTCATGCTGACCAATTATTACGAAAAGTGGGTGAATAAAGATGATACGGAAAAACTAGTTAAAGGAGATACAAAGTATCAAAAGCTGGGTGCATCTCCCGAAGAAATTTTCCCGGATGAGCTTGTTGGTGAAAACAAAACGACACCCGAACTTATTAAATTTATCAATAACGAAAGAAGGAAAGGTAATGCAAATGTCGCCGCTTATCAAAATGAGCTGCATCTGCGTACCGCCATGCCTTTTTCTATTATTATACTAACCTTTTTGGCGCTCTCACTTTCTTCTCAGAAGAAAAGAGGAGGGCTTGGAGCAAACCTGGCAATTGGTATTGCCCTAGCCTTTGTCTTTGTCTTCTCGTTCGAAGTGCTGAAACTGGTTTCTTCTTCGCAAACTTTATCACCTTTGGTAGCTATGTGGCTCCCGAATATTGTATTTGCTCCGATTGCGTTCTATCTATACTGGAAGCGTGCTAATCAGTAGAGCAGGGTGATTTCTTTGTGGAAAAACTTTTTCATTTCATCTTCATTTTCCAGTTCTACATTTAGATAACCATCTTTGTCAACATATCTTATGATGCCATTTTGTCTGATATTGTTGATCTCAAACACGGATATCTGGTCTTTTCGGAAAAGTGCCTCATTGTATCGTGTCAGTGCTTCTTCATCTGAGGGGAACTGTACAAGTTGCTCAGAAAAATGATTGTGCATACCTTCTGCAAACTGGTGCAGGTCGAAGCTTAAACCGGTTTGCGTCTTTATAGAGCCCGCTTTTGTAATCTCTTCAAAATTATCCTGAAGAACATTTACACCAAAACCGGCAATATAATAATCTACATGCTCCACTGTAATTTTCTCTATGAGAATTCCCACAATTTTTTTATTTTGCAGGATTATATCATTGGGCCACTTCACTTTTGCCTCTTTATCGGTAATTTTGACAATAAAGTCACGAAGTAACAAAGCGGTATAGAAGTTGAATAGATTTGGAGACAATCTCACTAGCTTTGTTGGTAAGATAAAAGAGTAAGCTATGTTCTTATCTTTTGGGATTTTCCAGGTGTTGCCATATTGTCCACGTCCTTTGGTCTGGTCAAATGTATATACTGAGGATATTCCTGTAGCGTTTGGATTTGCAAGTTCAGAAACGATATCGTTTGTGGATCCAACACTTGGAAGGTAAAGCAGGCTGTTCATTTTTTAAAGCTAATTAAAGAGGATTTGAGATAAAAAAAAGTAACTTTGCAAATATTACAATTTTTTGAATGAGTAAAAATACAGAAAAACAGCAACTAATAGACAAAATACTAGAAGCGATTCAGGATACTAAAGGTGAGGATATCCAAGTTCTTGATCTCTCGCATATTGAAAATACAGTTGCCGATACATTTATTATATGTAGTGCCAATTCTAATACACAGGTTTCAGCAATCGCAGGAAATGTAGAAAAGAAAGTAAGAAATGAACTACAGGATCGTCCATGGCATGTGGAAGGTGCTGAAAACTCATTGTGGGTATTAGTAGACTATGTATCGGTTGTTGTGCATATCTTCCAAAGACATATTCGTGAATATTACGATATCGAAAGCCTTTGGGGAGATGCCAAAGTCACAAAAATAGAATCTTAACAGAGAGAACGCTCTCCTAATTATTTAAAAGAAGTAATGAAAAGTAAAGGATTTAATTGGTTTTATTTAATCTTTGCAGCAGTATTGCTTATGCTTTTCCTTCCTGGTTTAATGTCTTCATCGGACACCAGAAAACTAGACGAGAAAAGTTTTTATGCATTATTGAGCCAAAATAAAATCAAAAATGTTGTCGTATTAAAGGATACAGACGTTGCTCAGGTTTTTTTAACACCTGAAGCTAAAAATGATCCTGCATTGGCTAAGAAGAAAACGACTCCGTCGCCAATGATGGGATTCATGAAAGAAAACCCGGATTTTACTGTAAATATTGGTGACCTGAAGTATTTTCAGGAACGCTATAACGCTATCACAGATAAAGATTCAAATATCAAATCCAAACTTACGTTCGATACGGAAAGTTCTCCATGGAGTAGCTTCCTTATGAATATTCTTGTGTGGGTAGGTATTATGGTTCTGTTCTATTATATCTTCTTCAGAAAGATAGCTGGTGGCTCAGGTGGAGCTGGTGGCCAAATCTTTAACATTGGAAAATCGAGAGCGAAACTTTTTGATGAAAAAGAAAAAGTAAATGTTAGCTTCAAAGATGTTGCTGGTTTAGAAGGTGCTAAAGAAGAAGTACAGGAAGTTGTAGACTTTTTGAAAAATTCTGACAAATACACCAAGTTAGGTGGTAAAATACCAAAAGGTGTTCTTTTAGTAGGGCCTCCGGGAACAGGTAAAACCTTATTGGCGAAAGCTGTAGCAGGTGAAGCAAAAGTTCCTTTCTTCTCACTTTCAGGTTCCGATTTTGTGGAAATGTTTGTAGGGGTAGGAGCGTCCAGAGTACGTGACCTTTTTGCGCAGGCAAAAGCTAAATCTCCGGCGATTATATTTATCGATGAGATCGACGCTATTGGTAGAGCCAGAGGTCGTGGAAATATTACAGGTGGTAACGACGAAAGAGAAAATACACTAAACCAGTTGTTGACAGAAATGGATGGTTTCGGTACAGATACCAACGTTATTGTAATGGCAGCGACTAACCGTGCAGATATCCTGGATAAAGCATTAATGCGTGCAGGACGTTTTGACAGATCTATTTATGTGGATCTTCCGGAATTGCACGAGCGTAAGCAAATCTTTAATGTTCACCTTAAGAAAATTAAACTGGATTCCTCTGTAGATGTTGACTTCCTTGCGAAGCAAACACCTGGATTCAGTGGAGCGGATATTGCCAATGTTTGTAACGAAGCAGCTCTTATCGCGGCTAGAAATGGACATGAATCTGTAAATAAACAAGACTTCCTGGATGCTGTAGACAGAATTATTGGTGGTCTTGAAAAGAAAAATAAAGCTATTAAGCCATCTGAAAAACGCAGAGTTGCTTTCCATGAAGCAGGTCACGCTACTGTAAGCTGGTTGGTAGAGCATGCAGCACCTTTACTAAAGGTTACAATTGTACCTAGAGGACGTTCTCTTGGAGCAGCATGGTATCTTCCGGAAGAAAGACAACTTACTACAACTGAACAAATGCTGGACGAAATGTGTGCAACATTAGGTGGTAGAGCTGCAGAGCAGGTTGTATTCGGAAATATCTCTACAGGTGCCCTTTCCGATTTGGAAAGAGTAACTAAGCAGGCACAGGCAATGGTAACAATCTATGGTCTAAGTGATGCTGTAGGTAACCTGTCTTATTATGACAGCTCAGGCCAGCAGGAATACTCTTTTGGAAAACCATATTCAGAAGAAACTGCTAAGCTTATTGATAAGGAAATTTCCAAAATTGTAGAGTCTCAGTATCAGAGAGCTGTAGAAATTCTTTCAACTCATCGCAATAAATTGGATGCTTTAGCGTCTAAGTTATTAGATAAGGAAGTTATTTTTAGAGAAGATCTGGAGGAAATCTTTGGAAAAAGAGCCTGGGATCCGGAGTTAACAGAGCAACCACTCTCTGCAACGACAGAGAATGATACTGTTAGCCCAATAAATGAGGAAGCAAAAGAGCTTTAATTAAAAATAATTTTTATTTTTGTTAGGCTAATTAAAAATATTCAGATTGAGCATTTTTAAAAAAATTGTTAATAAACTGTTTAATAAAGACGAGGAGGAGGAAATAACTTCTGTTCGTCTGGGGGATCAACTGAAAAATGCTGATCTCGACTATAAATTTGCTCAACTTTTCACACATTCAGGAGGTTATTTTAACTATTGTGCGGACGAGGCAGAGGCTCTTCAAGCTTTGAATAGTATACTCAAACTTGAACAGGTAAAATCTGTTTTCTGCTGCGACGAAGACTTACAAAACTTCCTGGATGTTGTAAAAGTTCCTTACACCGAAAGTCTGGAACTTATAAACGATACTGCATTTATTTCATGCGAATATCTTATCGCTTTCGATGGTAGAATCATGTTATCTTATAACAATATCAGACATTTCCCTTCATCTTCATTACCCGAGAAGATCATTATTATAGCAAACGTCTCTCAGATTGTTGCTAACCTCAATGACGCTATGATGAAAGTTAAGCGTAGAGGAACCCTGAAAAATCTTACATCAATTAGTGGAAATATTTCCAAATTAGATTCTCCTAACTCGGATAATACTAAACTTTTCTTACTTTTGCTGGAAGATTAAAAGGCATCATTTTGGATAAAAATCTCATACAGCGTCTTATTTCAGGACTGATATACGGATTGGTTATTTTTCTGTGTACAACCCATTATGGATCCACACTTATTTTAAAAACATTTTCAGTATCTGTTAATCAGTCTTATCTGTATTACGGATTAATGACTTTTTTTGTAGTCGTTGGCGTTTATGAATGTGTGAAGATTACAAAATTAAAATCCTGGTTATGGATTCTTATAACCGTTATTCTTGGCGGATATATCTATTACAGATTTTCTTATAAATTTTTCTATCAGTATTTCTATTTAGGAATTAACATGATGGATATTTTTGGTATTATACTTATGGCATTGGCCATGATTACTATTTTCAAGTTTCCGCAGGAAATTAAAAACGATAATGGTAAAATGATCTTTACCATCCTGTATGTAACAATTCCTTTTGGTTTCGCACTTGGATTACCCGATTTTTTGCCTTATGATACCCACTTTAGCTGGGAGGCATTTATGCTGTTTGTCCTAATCTGGAGTAGCGATTCTTTTGCATATTTTGCCGGTAGATTATTTGGTAAGCATAAGATGGCGCCAACGATCAGCCCTAAAAAAACATGGGAAGGTTTTGCCGGTGGTGTTGTATGTACAGTGATTTTAGGCTATTTTATTGAATATAAATTCCCTGAAATGAAAGGAAACTGGATGGTGGTTGGACTTTTAGTTGCTATCTTTGCACCGTTGGGAGATTTGGTAGAGTCACAGCTCAAAAGAACTTTCAATGTAAAAGATTCGGGGAATATAATCCCGGGGCACGGAGGTGTATTGGACAGGCTGGACAGCTTTATACTTTGCGCTCCTGTCGTTTATGTTTATTTTATGATTTTAACAAGGTTTTAGATGAAATTTCACAAAGAAGGTAAAGGTACTTTACTTACGGTTTTATTAGCCATTATTATTATTTCAGGAGTTAGTATCTACTTTCTGGAGATGTGGTCATTGCTTATTATTATACCATTATTGGTATTGTATGGTTTTGTAATGTGGTTCTTCAGAAATCCTGAAAGAAATATTCTGGATCAGGTGGATAACGTTATTGCTCCGGTAGATGGTAAAGTAGTAATGATAAAGAAGGTTTTCGAAGGAGAAGTTCTTCAGCAGGAATGTCTGCAGATTTCAATCTTTATGTCACCACTTAACGTACATGTTTGCCGTTATCCGGTTACAGGAGAGGTAACATATAAGAAATACCATAAAGGTAAATATCTGGTGGCATGGCATGAGAAATCCTCTGAACTTAATGAAAGAACAACTATGGCAGTTAAAACTTTAACAGGTGCCAATGTTGTATTCAGACAAATTGCAGGATATGTGGCTAGACGTATCGTATTCTATCCGGAAATCGGAGATTCTGCAAAAGCTGGACACGAATATGGTTTTATTAAATTTGGGTCCAGAATGGACGTTTTCCTGCCTTTGGATACAGAAGTGATCTGTAAGATAGGAGATATTACAAAAGGAGGTATAGACATTATTGCAAAGCTTCCTACAGAAAATAAATAAATCTTCGTTAGCAAGATTAGAATAATAAAAAAACAGGTCCCGTTTTCAGGACCTGTTTTTTTGTTGTATTTTTAACTCATGGCAAAAGCATTAATTTCACAACAGAACTATTATACAGATGTTGAATTAGATTCTTACAGAGTTCACGTAGATGAACCTAAGAATGTCGGAGGTCAGAATCTTGGCCCAAAACCAACAGAACTTTTAGATGCAGCACTGGCTTCATGTACGGCAATTACACTAAAGATGTATGCAGACCGTAAGCAATGGGAACTTGGTGATCTGTACGTAGAAGCAAAGAGAATAGTAAACACAAAAGGAGAAAGCACCTTCAGAATAAGCTTGTCAACAAATGTTGAGCTTAGCGACGAACAGAAAGATAAGCTTTTGGAAATAGCAGATAAATGCCCTGTGCATAAAATACTGGACCAGAATGAAATGAAGACATCCTGGATTTAAAAAATAACAACTTATGTTAAATATAAAGGCACAAAAGAAATTTCTTTTGTGCCTTATAAAATATTTTTAGTTTTTGGTCAGACTTGATTAATCAAAGTTCTGAAGATCTACTAATTTACGGTATACACTATTATTATCCATCAGATCATGATGGGTACCCTGCTCAACAATAACACCCCGTTCCATCACAACGATCCAGTCTGCTTTCTGGATTGTGGATAGTCTATGGGCAATCACCAGAGAGGTTCTGTTCTCCATCATTTTTTCCAAAGCTTCCTGTACAAATCGTTCAGATTCTGTGTCCAGAGCTGATGTAGCCTCATCCAGGATCATGATTGGTGGATTCTTCAGTACAGCACGGGCAATTGAAACTCTTTGTTTCTGACCACCGGATAGCTTGTTACCATCGTCTCCAATATTAGTTTCATAACCATCGGGAAGACTTTCTATAAACTGATGTGCATTAGCGATTTTTGCTGCTTCAATAATTTCCTCACGGGTAGCATTCTCTTTACCCATGGCAATATTATTATAGATGGTATCATTGAATAATACTGACTCCTGAGTTACCATACCCAGAATAGCGCGGTATTCTTTTAATTTCAGATCTTTGATGTTGTTGCCATCTACAGTTATAGTACCTTCAGTTACATCATAGAAACGAGCCAGAAGGTTGGCAATTGTTGTTTTTCCGCTACCACTTTGTCCTACCAAGGCAACAGTGCTTCCTTTTGGAATACTAAGATTAAAGTTTTTCAAAATCAGGTTCTCCTTGTTATAATAGAAACCTACATTTTTAAATTCAATACGATCTTTCAGCTCAGAAACCGGAATAGGATTCGCTATTTCGTCAACTTTTACGTCAGCATCTAATATGTCCATTACTCTTACAAGCGAAGCTTCACCTTTTTGGATATTGGATATAGATGTTGCCAAGCTCTTTGCAGGAGGCAAGATCTGAAAGAACATACCAAGGAAAACTAAAAAGTCCTGTGGCTGCATATTCTTATTTACCAAAATCTGATAACCACCATACCATGTAATAATAAGGAAAGTAATAGCTCCTAAGAATTCACTCATCGGAGAGGCTAGCTCTCTTTTTCTGCCAAGGCTGATGGAGTGGTTAATCCATTTGGTCATAGAACCGGTAAAACGATTATCCAGTAACTTATCAGCATTGAAAATTTTGATAATCTTTGCCGACTTCAATGTTTCGTCTACAATGGAGAAAACATTCCCTAGTTCATTCTGAGCTTTATGAGAATCCTTTTTCAGACTTTTCCCTATAAGAGAAATTAATGTTCCCATTACAGGCAATACCAATAAACTAAAAAGCGTTAACTGTGGATTCAAAAAGAATAAAGAAGCCAACGTACCTATCAGCATAAACGGTGAGTTTACAAGGTCTACAAGGCTTCCCAGAATATTATTTTCTACTTCGCCAACATCATTAGACATTCTGGACATAAGATCTCCTTTTCTTTGCTCCGAAAAGAAAGAAACAGGAAGTGTAAGAATCTTTCTGTACATAGATCCTCTAAGATCTTTTGTTACTCCAACGCGGTAGAAGATCAGTAGGTAAGCTCCAAGATAACGGACAATGTTTCTCAGAAAGAAAGCAACACCGGTAATAATACAAAGCCAAAGCAATACATTTAAGCTGCCATGCTTTTCTATTTCATTATTAATAAAAGTGTAAAGCGTTCTTTTAAGGTTGTCAGAAAAACCATCTCCTTTTATTTCCTGCTTCTCTGTGCCGAAGAGTATTCCCAGTACAGGTAAGAGTGTTCCGATGGATGCTATTTGAAGAAGAGAGTATAAAATATTGAAAAATAAACTCCCGTAAATATATTTTTGGTGTGGTTTAGCAAATTTTAGAATCCTAAAGTATAAGTTCATCAATTTTTAGATTAAGCTACAAATGTAGTGCATTTACATTTACTATACAGCATACATGAAAAAACCGTCCCTTTCAGGACGGTTCTCACTCAAAAAAATCGTTGTAAGTCTACCGGAATCTGTCTACAGATTTTACAAGTTTCTCATCTTTTTTAATGTAGATGTTTGCTATAATCAAACCTACAATTGCGATGAGCGGAAATGTTAACTCAATACCCTTCTCAGGAAAACTAATTCCTCCGGGTAAGTTTAGTAGCCAGTAAGCCAATAAGCCGATCAACAAGGCGTTTATAAAAATGCTGATATTATTCAGCAAGATTTGTCTTTTTCTGTTTTTATAACTGAAAATGCTTAGCAAAGAGATTAATATCAATATAACTGTTGCAATAGTTATAACAGGAGTTGTTCCTAATACGTCTACATCCTGCCCTGTATAAAATAAAAAAACAGCGGCTAATACAGCAAGAAACATCCAGACAGTTTGTATTCTTTGAAGCATCTATGCAATTAATTTATGCAAAAGTAATAATATTTTTTTGGTTTTTATAAAAAATGTGTAGATTTGCATTACACAGAATCGCAAAATGGACATTATCAATCTGATAGGTTCACTCTCATAAAGATTTTAAATTACAATTTTATACCTTACATACATTATTAATTTCATATGTTTGACATTGAAAGTCTAAAGTCAAAATCGGATACCGAATTGACGAAAATCTCAAAAGATTTAGGTATTGGTGTGAAGAAAACTTCCGATATTAACGAAAAAATTTACGCTATATTGGATTTTCAGGCATCTAACCCTCAAACGATTAAGGATTACCTCGGACCACAGGATAAAGGAAATGATGCCGGAAATGAAGAAGCTGCACAACCTAAGAAAAGAGGAAGGAAGCCTGCTGCTAAAGCTGAAGTTGTAAAAACTCCAGAGGAACCGGCTAAGCCTGAAACGCCTGTAAAGGAAGTTAGAAAGAAGGCCGAGACTACTAAAGCTGAAGTTCCTGTAGAGGAAGCTGTTAAAGTTACCGAGGAAACTAGTCAGCCAGAAAAAAAGCAAAGAAGAAGAGTTACAAAAACTCAACCGCCTGTAGAGGCAAAAGCAACACCGGAAGAAACTGCTCCGGAAGCTTCAGAACCTGTTGAAGTTGTGGCACCTGCCAAAAAAGAAACACAAGCTGTTCCTCAGCAAAAAAATAACAACCAGAACAATAACAACCAGAATAATCAGAATCAGAACAGACAACATCACCATAATCAGAATAGAAATAATGGCGATGCAAAACATTCTGAACCACAGAAGAAGGAATATAGCTTCGATGGTATTGTAACTGTGGAAGGTGTTCTGGAAATTTTACCAGATAATTATGGATTCCTTAGATCTTCAGACTTTAGTTATATCTCGTCTCCGGATGATGTATATGTATCTACAAGTCAGATTAAGAACTATGGGTTAAAAACTGGTGATACAGTAAAAGGTATTGTTCGTTTACCTAAAGAAGGAGAGAAGTATTTCTCTTTGCAACGTCCTACAGAAGTTAACGGAAGGGACCTTGCTTATATTAAGGATAGAGTAGCTTTCGAATTTTTAACGCCACTTTTCCCTCAGGAGAAATTTAACCTGGCAGGAAAAAATGCAACACTATCAACAAGAATTGTAGATCTTTTTGCACCAATTGGTAAAGGGCAGCGTGCGATGATCGTAGCACAGCCTAAAACTGGTAAGACAATGTTGTTGAAGGATATTGCCAATAGTATTTCTGCAAATCATCCGGAAGCTTATATGATGGTCTTATTGATCGACGAAAGACCGGAAGAAGTTACCGATATGCAGAGAAGTGTAAATGCAGAAGTTATTGCATCTACATTCGACGAAGCTGCTGACAAGCACGTAAAAGTTGCAAACCTGGTATTGTCTAAAGCTCAGAGACTTGTAGAATGTGGACACGATGTAGTAATCCTTCTGGACTCTATTACACGTTTGGCCAGAGCTTACAACACAGTAACTCCTGCATCCGGAAAAATACTTTCTGGTGGTGTGGATGCTAATGCATTGCACAAACCAAAGAGATTCTTTGGTGCAGCGAGAAAAATTGAAGGTGGTGGTTCTTTAACTATTATTGCAACTGCACTAATTGATACAGGTTCTAAAATGGATGAAGTGATCTTTGAAGAATTCAAAGGAACAGGTAACATGGAACTTCAATTAGACAGAAAAATTGCTAACAAGCGTATTTATCCTGCTGTAGACCTTATCTCTTCCAGTACACGTAGAGATGATCTGTTACTCGACGAAGTAACTCAGCAAAGAATGTGGATTATGCGTAAGTACCTTGCCGATATGAATCCTGTAGAAGCAATGGAGTTTGTTAAAAAACACATGCAGTCTACCGTAAATAATGAAGAGTTCTTAATGTCCATGAACAAATAGTCATGAAGATTTTTCTTAAAATATTACCTGCGTTTTTGTTGCTACTTTCAGTAGCAGCAAAAGCTCAGCTAACAGTACACCCAATGGTACATGCCGGATATGCTTATCAGAACCAAAGCTTTGGAGAAGTAGGCGGGCGTCTATTATTTTTAACCAACGACGATACTCTTTTCAGAGTTGGAGCAGCTGCAATGATGGGGGAGACTAACGGTAAGTTTGCTGTTATGCCAAAAGTACAGGCAGATATTTTACTAAACTTTGAAAAGAATGTAGATATTTTTCACTCATGGTATTTTCTTCTTGGTGCGGAAAGTACGAACAAATACATTGCACCAAAAGCCGGATTTAGCCTTTTCGGGATTATAGATCTTACCGGAGGTTATGCCTTTAATTATGGAGATGCTACTTTAAACGGAAAACAGTTGAAAGGCTTTAATTTTAATCTGACTTTTAATATTCCTTTAGTAGCTTTATCTAAAAAATAGCACGATTTCTTTTATTAAAAGTTGGTGTTATTAAATAATTTTATAATTTAGCAGTTCAAACAAACAAATAATATTACTATAAGCAGAACATTTACTTTAAAACAATGAGTCGAAGAGATGGCAAATTAATTTTGCTACTGCTTCTCGGCATTTTAAAGTAAATGAATAATGAAGACACTGCCAGATAGTAAACTTATTGCTGATTTTCAAAAAGGAAATGAAGCTGCTTTGGAAATCCTCTTAAAGCGCCACCAGCGCGAAATTTTCACTTTTATTTTTTACAAATTAGGGGACGAAGACCTTGCCAACGATATTTTTCAGGATACGTTCATGAAAATTATTATTACCCTGAAAGAAGGGCGTTATAAAGATGAAGGTAAATTCTCATTATGGGCTAAACGTATTGCTCATAATCTTGTTATAGACCACTACCGGGTAAGAGCAAAGAATTTCAAAATATCCGAATCTTCTTATGATAATGATGAGTTCTCTATTTTTGATATTATAAAGGAGCCTGATGCAAATATAGAAGACAGACTTATTCAGATCCAGATTAATGACGATTTGTATAAAATGATAGAATGCCTACCGGAAAATCAAAGAGAGGTACTGGAACTCCGCTTCTTTAAAGAATTAAGTTTTAAAGAAATTGCTGAGCACACCAATTCCAGTATTAACACGACCTTGGGAAGGGTTCGTTATGCTCTTATTAATCTGCGGAAAATGGCGGATGAACATCAAATTATTCTTACGAAATAATAAATTGGAAATCGTTGCGTTATATAAATATAACAACGAAACGATTTTCTATGAAACAACTCGACTCTTTAGGAATGGCTAAATTAAAGCCAAGAAAGTCTACAATAGATTTTCTGTTAAGCTATTCCAAAAATATTAAAGTAGTGAATACACGTACTATAAAAGTTGTATTTTCTAAAAACTAACTAGCAATTTTCTTTAAATTTGTGTCTGAATTTTACAATATGAAATTTAGACACATTTTTTTTGACCTCGATAATACTTTGTGGGACCACCGCAAGAATGCATACTTAACACTTAAGGACCTTTTCAATCGCAAAGAAATAAATAGTCTTTACGGAATAGACTTTGAAGAATTTCATCACAAATATGATGAAATCAATGAGAGATTATGGGAGCAGATAAGGGATGGTGAAATCGATAAAGAATATCTAAGACAGCACCGTTTCTACGATACTTTCCTGTTCTTTGGTGTAGACGATGCCGAACTTGCAGAACATTTTGAAATAAACTTTCTGGATGAAATTGTAGAATACAACGAGCTTGTAGACGGAACAAAGGAAGTATTAGATTACCTTAAAGATAAAAATTACAACATCCACATTATTTCGAATGGTTTCTATGATGTTACTCACCGCAAAATAAACGGATCGGGTCTTACTCCTTATTTTGAAACGATAACAAGTGCAGATGATATAGGGGTGAGGAAGCCAAATCCAAAAATATTTGAGTACGCACTGGGAAAAGCAAACGCTCAGAAAGAAGAAAGCATTCTGATAGGAGACGACTGGATTGCTGATGTAAAAGGCTCACAGGGATTTGGTATGGATGTGATTTTCTTTGATGCTTTGAAGGAAGATAAGCAAGAAGAAAAATTAAAATCTGTAAAACACCTTCTGGATATAAAAAGTTTTCTGTAAGCGGAGTGTATACTTTAATTACTTAGAAGTAAAATTATGATCCTTTCTCTAGAAATTAGACATTGCTTTAATATACAAACGTCATAAGCTTCCAGAGCCTATGACGTTTTTCTTTAGTATCTTTTATGATTTTTGAATAATCTTCACCAGAGATTTACAGAGGAAGTGCAGAAACCTGATGCAGGTCTCTAAATCCTGTAAACTCACCTAATGAATATTCCGGACAGGCACCTTCCTGAGCCGTAATAAAAGCTCCCAATGCAACTGCCTGATGCATAATCTGGTGAGCAGAGGTATCAGTTTCTAAACGTTTGGACAAAAATCCGGCAAGAAAAGAATCTCCACTACCCACGGTATCTTTTACTTCAACAGACACTGTTGGATACAAATAGAAGTTATCTTCATTGGCATATAATGCTCCTTTGCTTCCTTTAGAAATAATTATTTCCTTCATACCAAATACATCCTGAAGGTATTGTATACTGTCTTTTTCAGTAATGTAATCTTTACCCATAAAATCCAACATCATGCGAAGCTCTGCCTTGTTGAATTTTGCCAATTGAGTCCTGTGCAGCAAGTCTTTAATCAAATGTATGTCGTAATAAGGAGGGCGTAGGTTAATGTCGAAAACATTATAATTGCTGGCTTCTGTTAACTCGAACAATGTATTTTTTGATTTTTCATTTCTGGCAGCCAATGTTCCGAACACCAATGCATCAGTTTCTGTCAGAAGGTTTAGGTCTGCAGGTCTGGTTTCAATATAATCCCAGGCTACATGCTGTACGATATCATACTGTGCATCATTATTTTCGTCTATGCTTGCTATAACGGTACTGGTTGGATATTGATTATTCACCTGAATTCCATCGACAGACATATCCCAGTTTCGTATTTTTTCCAGTAATTCATTTCCTAAATCATCATTGCCAACACTGCTAATCATATGAGCATCTACACCCATTCTGGAAAGGTGATACGCAACATTAAATGGTGCTCCTCCGATTCTTCTTTGGCCTCCCGGAAATATATCCCATAGCACTTCGCCGTAACAGGCAATTTTTATTTTGTTTTCTTTCATTGTAATTATTTAATAGCCTGTTTTGTCTTCTTAGCAGGAGCTAAAGTTTTCATTTTTTATTAAAATTAATACATTTCTTTTTATAGATGTAATATTAAAAGGAATATACCTGAGCTGAGAATTGTAGAAGTGCACGATTATCTACAGGATTCCACATGCCCCATAAACCCAATGGGATTTTATAGCTACCGATTGTCAGGGGCTTTGATATCATAAGGCTAATTTCGTTGAAACCTGCTTTCTTCGAAAAAAAATTATTCTGTTCTCCGGGATTGTTTAATGCAAAGCTATAGCCAAGTCTCCCACGTACTTCCAGATCGTCCTTTTTGTATATCGGATATTCTGCAAAAACAAAAGTAGAATACTTATTATGGGTATTTTCTTTATTTCTGTCCCTTCCGGAAATTACAGTATTCCAGCTTAGGATCAATGGGATGCGATCGCTGATAGTATAATAAGATCTGAAATCCATAAAACGACCGGTCTCTCTGGCATTGTAATTAAAAAACTCTTTATTGTTATAGGTAGCGTTAGGGGAGAAGTTGTAAATATCCCAAAGTTCTAAAGTCAGATGTTTGTTTTTATATCCAATATAGTTGTTGAATTCTTTATAATCGCCATTAACTGTACCGCCAGCCCAAAAACCGCCGTAGAAATTTTTATAATCCAAATGTATATCTCCGGTATATACAAGGCCGGAAGCGACTTCTATACCTCTCCACAAATGATTGTTGCGAAGCTGTAAAGCAGAGTGTATTTCCTGAGCATATAGTAATATGTTCCCTGTGATCATTGAAAAAATGATCAGTAATTTAAATCGATACATAGTGTGACTGGTTTTAGTTTTACAGAATAATATCTTTAGGCCTGATGCGGGAACCAAAAAGTGCATAAGATAGCATGAGCAATTCACACAAGACAGTAAGCCCCCATGTCCATCTCCATGAACCAAATATATCAGCAAGCCCGCCTTGTATCAATGTAAATACAGCTCCTCCGAAAACAGCAGATATGAATACACCGGAAGCTTTTGACGTATATTTCCCCAATCCTTTTATTGCAAGAGAGAAAATACAGCTCCACATTGTGGAATGTAGCAGACCAATAGCTACCAGATACCACAAATTCTGAGTAAGCATAGATATAATAGCCAGTATAGTAGCGAGTATTGTGGTTACGGTGAGCTGCGCACGAGCAGAAACCTTACTGAAGAAGCTGGAAATAGCTCTGCCGACTAAAAAGCCACCCCAGTATAGTGTAGACAATAAAGCATGTATACCCAAATCCATTCCACCAATGATAATATCACTTTTTCCAAAGAATGTCATCGGATGTCCGGATTCAGCAAGTTCGAATGCATGCAGATTAATATTCGCCCCAATGGCTACTTCTGTTCCTACATAAAAGAATATAGCCAGTACACCCAGTGCAAAATGCCTGAAGGACCAGATACTTCTTTCCAGCTTTTCACCTGTTACAGCACGTGTATTGGCAATGTCCGGAAGGTGAAGCTTCTTAGTAATTAAAGTTACAATAAGAACCGATGCTATTAGTAGTACTAAAGGCAGTATCAGCTGTCGGATCTCAATATTTGCAATGGAAACGCCACTGAACATAACAACTGTTACAAAAAATGGTGCTGAGGTAGTACCAATGGAGTTGATAGCAGTTAAAATATTTAAACGTTGTACAGGTTGTGTTCCTGGCAGCTCATAAGCCGCAGCATATGGATTGACAACAACCTGTATAATGGCTGCTGAAGTCCCCATAAGATATGAGCCAATAACAAAAATTATAAAACCATAAGGCAATGCAGCATTACCAAAATGTATTGCCAGATGTGGATACTGATACCCAAACCATGAAGAACAGAGATACATACATAAACCAGACATCATAAATAGTAAACCTCGAAGAATGGTATTTTTATAACCATAAGCATTAACCCATTTACTCCCCAGAGTGCCGTTGAGCAAATAACCCAGAAAGAAAAAAAATGAAATAAGAGTTGTAAAGGTATTTTTCAGGCTTCCGGCTTCAGCAAGAAATGTAAATTTTAACGGAGCCTGTAATTGTTCGTTTACTGTGGTAAGAAAACCTACAATAAAATAAATAAAGGTAATAATTGCAAAGGGCAATAGGCTATTATGATGTTTAGTTTCCATAATTTTATGAGCTTATCTTAGGTTGAACAATAATGGATTGTAGTACAGGCTTGATCCCTTCGTTTTTGATCCTTTCTGTAAAAGATATATAGGGGGTAGTGAAAGTACTTACAGTACCAAGGTTGATACTTCTGAATGCAGAAATATTCAAAAAGTCAAGGGGATTGTCACTGGAGATGAGTTCCTGATCTTCTGGGGTGATCCAGGGTTCTGCAATTTCATAAGACAAACCATTGTCATCTATTTTGTACTTCAGATAATGTCGGTAGACAGCGATAAGGAATGCTACTCTGGAAAGATCCTGCTCGTGGTTAATCATCTTCATCAGATTAGGCATTATATAAACAGGGAATTTAGATATACCATCAGAGCATAATCTGCTTATTTGGTCACTTACAGAACTATTGGCAAATCTTTCTATTAAAGTTTGTTTGTATTCGTCCAGATTTACACCTTCCGGAGCCGGAACATGAGGTGTGATATCAATATCCATAAAACTGCGGATAAAGCTTACAATATCTTGGTCATGCATCGCTTCATCTACTTTGCGGTATCCGGCTAAAAATGAAGGATAGGATAACAGGCTATGAGAAGCATTAAGCAAACTCAGCTTCATATTTTCGTAAGCCGTTACATCTTTTGTAAAAGTAACTCCAACTCTTTCCCAGGCAGGCCTTCCGGCAATAAAATTGTCTTCTATTACCCATTGCGCGAAATCTTCACAATATACTGGTGCTTTATCTGCGATACCACTTTTTTCGTTCAGCTTTTTTACATCTTCTATTGTGGTTACAGGTGTTATTCTGTCCACCATACTGTTTGGGAATGTTACATTTTGCTGAACCCATTCTGCTAAATTTTTATCCTGAGCTTCAATAAATGTAGAAAATGCATTTCGGGCAGTATTGCCGTTATGCTGTAAATTGTCACAGGAGAGAATAGTAATACTGCCATTGCCTTTAGATTTTCGCAGACGAAGTCCTTCGGCAATGAAACCGAAAACGGTAGTCGGAAATTCAGGGTTCTTCAAGTCATGTTGTATACTTTCATTATTCAGTATAAACTCGTTTGTTGCTTTGTCCAGATTATAACCACCTTCAGTAATTGTTAGTGTAATAATTCTAGTGCTGCTGTCAGCTATTTTATTCAATAAATCCTGTGGAGCTTTTACTGCCCAGATGAGGTCATTTATAGCTCCGATTTTATAAACTTCATCATTGCCATCTCTTCCACATACTGTTAAAGTATACTCCAGGTCTTGTGACTTTAGATTGGTGACAATTTTCTCATCCGAGGGCAATAAGCAAGCACCACATATCCCCCAGGAATATTGATCTTCATCTTTTAGCAGCTGATTTGTATAGAATGCCTGATGAGCACGATGAAAGTTCCCAACGCCGATATGTAAAATACCCGTTTGGATAGTTTTTCGATTGTAATAATAATCTGATACTTTCATAATTACATTGATTTTTTTAACTTAAACATCTCAAGTTTAGAACAATAAGTTTGTAGCTAAATCATTTGTACTTAAAAAAAGTATATGGGAACGTTCCCAAAATTCAGGGAACGTTCCCGGGAATAATTGTTTTTATTATTTTTGATTAAAATGTAATCGCTAGTTTATGAAACGTATCACCATTAAAGATTTGTCTAAACACCTTTCGATATCCAAGTCTACGATATCCAGAGCTTTAATGAATGATAAGAACGTCCATCCGGAAACGAGAGAAAAGATATTGGCAGCGGCTCAGGAATTAGGATATAAGCCCAATCCTGCAGCACTTAACCTTAGATATGGACAATCTAAAAGTATTGGTTTTGTTGTTCCGGAGATGACAACTCCATTTTCATCGAAAGTGCTTCGTGGTATTCAGAATATTTTATATCCGCTGGGCTACAGAGTAATTATTACACAGTCGGATGAAAATCCTTTAATTGAAAGAAAAAATCTTCTTTTAGTGGAAGAGTTTAATGTAGACGGGATTATTATTAATCCATGTCATGAAAATTATAATAAAGATATATACCAACAAATCATAGAGCGGGGAACACCTGTAGTCTTTTTTGACAGGATTCCTGATAATTCTCTGGATGCTTCTAAAGTAATGGTGAATGATCAGCTTAAAGCTTCTCTGATGACAGAACATTTGGTAAGTACCGGAAGAAAGAGAATTGTTCATATTACGGGGCCGGATACTATACGGAATGCAGCTGAAAGAATTTCTGGTTATAAACGGATTCTGACCAAGTATAATATTTTTGATCCTGAACTACTCATAAAACCTGAGGGAATGATGTTTGAGCACGGACGGAATGCAGCCAAACAGTTGTTGGACAGAGAAATTGAATTTGATAGTATTTTTGCTTTTACCGATACATTGGCTATTGGAGCGATGAACTATCTGCTGGAACAGGGGATGAAGATTCCGGATGATGTCGCTATTGCAAGCTTCTCAGGAACGGAACTGGCGACAATTGTATATCCACAGTTAACCAGTGTAGAGCAACCTCTAACAGAAATGGGAGAGGCAGCTGCAGGATTAATTCTGGAGAGAATAAAAGATAATTTGGCATTAAGCAGAACTGTAATGATGGATGCCGAATTAGTTTACAGAGCTTCAACAGGTAAATAAAAAAACTCACAAGTCAAACTTGTGAGTTTTTTTTATTCTTTTCATAGGTATTAATACCCTAAAGCTTTTCTTGTTTTGTCTAGTGTTGTACGGGCAATAACTCTTGCTTTTGCAGCACCTTGTTGAAGCTTTTCTTCCAGTTCATCCAGGTGGGACATATAGTAACTGAAAAGTTCTCTTTCTTTTGTAAAACGCTCCAGAATTAGATTTAGAAGTTCTGTTTTAGCATGTCCGTATCCAAAGTTCCCGGCAAGATATTTCTCGCGTAGTGCTTCGGTTTGTTCCGGAGTAGCAATAAGAGCATAGATTGTAAATGTCTTATCTGTTTCAGGATCCTTTGGCTCTTCCAGACTTTTACTATCTGATTCAATAGACATAACCTGCTTTTTTAGTTCTTTTTCTGGCAGGAAGATATTGATGATGTTTCCTCTGGACTTACTCATTTTGTGGCCATCGGTTCCGGGAACATACTTAGTACTTTCCTGAATCTCTGCGCCAGGTAGTACAAATACTTCTCCCATTTGTCTGTTGAACTTTTCTGCAACGTCTCTTGTAATTTCAAGATGTTGTAACTGGTCTTTACCTACTGGTACAACTTCGGCATCATATAATAATATATCTGCAGCCATAAGAATAGGGTAGTTGAACAAACCTGCATTTACATCCTGAAGTCTGTCTGCTTTATCTTTAAAAGAGTGAGCTAATGTTAATCTCTGGAAAGGGAAAAAGCAATCCAGATACCAAGTTAATTCACATGTTTCAGGAATATCACTTTGTCTGTAAAAGATTGTTTTTTCAGTATCTAAACCACAAGCAAGCCACGCAGCTGCAATCTCGTAAGTGTTTTGTCTTAGCTGTGCTGCATCTTTTATCTGCGTTAATGTGTGCAAATTGGCGATGAAAAATAACGAATCATTTTCGGGTTTTTTTGCCAATTCGATAGCAGGAATAATGGCTCCTAAAAGGTTTCCCAAGTGGGGCGTTCCTGTTGCTTGTATTCCGGTTAGAATTCTCATATATTTATATTATAAATTAAGATTTATATCTCTTGATATGCAAATTTACAGGGTTTTAGTGCGATAAGAAAATTTATTTGCTACTTTATTTCCTGATAAATAGTGGTAAGAAACATTCCGTAAGATTTTTCCAGTCGTATAATGTCTCCTGACTTTAGGTTAATTCCTGCCTGCCCATATGGATTAGACTTTACTTTGAAACCTGAAACCTGGAAGTAATTGGTGTTTTCTTTATCCGAAGCAGTAAGCTTTATGGAAGACCCAAGAAACTTTAATGTAGAAATGGTATAGATCTCTCCGGGATTTAATTTGATCTTTTTAAAAGAACGTTCCGGAAGTGTTATTTTCTCTCGGTTTACACCAATCTTTTGAGAAGTTGTCGGGCTGCCAATAAGGAAAGCAATATTGTTTTCTTCCTTCTCAGCAGATTCAGAAGGCACATAATAAACACTCAGGAAATAATGGTTTGGATCAAAAGGTTCCAGTTTTCCGTCTATAGTTTCAATAGGTCTTAGCTTAAATGCATTTGCGCCCATTTTCTTTGCTCTGGAATAGATATTACTAAACATCAATGCATCATCATTGCTAAAGCCTCCTATTTCGATTTCACCTAGATATTCTGCCTTGCTGATATCTTCAATTTTATAAAGATGTTTGTCTTTATTTTCATGAATGTTAGCCATCTTAGAGATGGTAACTGATTGTGCTCCTATAATTGTAAAAGAAAGGAGAGAGAATATAAAAAGAAACTGCTTCATAATTATTTCTGTAAGATATTAATACACTCTTCAAGGCTATTCTCCCAGTACTCCGGAGTTATTTTATAATCCTGTTCAATTTTGTCTAAACACATTGTACTTCTTTCCGGTCTTTTTGCAGGTGTTGGATACTCAGCAGTGGTCAAAGGTTTTAGTTTTATAGAGGAACCTGATAATTCTGCAATTTTAGAGGCAAAATCATACCATGTAGTCTCACCGTAGTTGGAGAAGTGATAAATTCCGAAGATCTTTTTTGGAGTACTTATTATAGCCATAATAGCTTCCGCAAGATCTGCAGCATTAGTTGGCTGTCCGTACTGATCTGCAACGATCCCTAATTCTTCTTTAGTACTAAAAAGATGAAGCATAGTCTTTACAAAGTTTTTATTAAACTCTGAATAAAGCCAGGAAGTACGAAGGATGATGGTATTAGGATTAGCTTCCAATGCCAGAATCTCACCCTCTCTTTTGGAGTTTCCATATACCCCAATAGGATCAGTAAAGTCATCTTCTGTATATGCAAGATTTGTTATACCATCGAATACGTAATCTGTTGATACATGTATGAAAACAGCATTGTTCTCTGCTGATGCTTTTGCCAGGTTTTCTACACCATAAGCATTAACTGCATATGCTTTTTCTTTTTCAGTTTCTGCAAGGTCAACAGCTGTATATGCAGAAGCGTTGATACAATATTGTGGCTGAAAATCTTCAAATATTTTTTTTACAGAATCTTCATTTGTTATATCTAATTCAGAAGATGAGGTGAATAAGAATTCATAATTAGAATATTGCTCCTCTAATTTTTTCAGACAGTTTCCAAGCTGGCCGTTTCCGCCTGTTACTAAGATTTTCTCCATTGTTTATTTTCTTTTCTTAAAGATTCTGTTCTTTGTTCGAATTGTTGCTCAGGAATTTCTACCCAAAAGTCTTTGAAAAACTCCATTAGTTCCGGAGAGTGGGGTACAGATCTCCTTTCTTTCATGCTAAAATAAATAGCGGTTGTCCATAACACAGCATGAATAGCTTCATTTTTTTCATCTCTCATCAAAATTTCTACTACAGAAGTTCTTTCTCCCAGTTTTATAATTTTACTGCTGATGTTTACAAGTGTATTAGGGCGGACTTCTTTTAAATAAGCAATCTGATTCTGAATGGCTACCCATGTACAGCCTGTAAGGCGGATGTGCTCTTCATAGGTGAAACCATAAGTTTCCACCACATGATCTTCACGGGCATTAAGCATATAATCCAGATATTTTACATTATTAAGATGGCCTATAGGGTCGCAATCGTTAAAGCGTATTTTGGTTTGTGTAGTTGTTTCTCCTTTCATAAATTTTTATCAGGTACAAAAATAAAAAAACCACCGCAAAGGGTGGTTTTATTTATGATACTTTAAGAGCTTATTAAAGACCTAATTGCTTTTTGATATCAGCAGTTACATCTAACCCTCCTTTGTATACAAGACCTTGACCGTTAGCATCGAATACATATTCTAAACCTTTAGCTTTAGCTACAGCGCTAATTGCATCGTTAAGTTTTTTATCGATTGGTGCATAAAGAGTTTCTTGCTTATCAGCAACATCTTTTTGTGCAGCCTGACCCATTTTCTGAATGTTATCTCCTTCTTTTTGTAATTCTGCCTCTTTAGCAGCATCTTGTTTACCTGCTTTTTGGTATACTTGTACTTTCTCTTGGAAAGCTTGTTGTAATTTACCAAGTTCAGCTTGCTTCATTTTTCCAAGAGCTTCAAGTTGTTCGTTAGCCTTTTTCATTTCTGGCATTGCTGTAAGAATTCCAGCAATATCAGCGTGAGCTAATTTCTGAGCTTTTATAACAGTGAAAGACACCATCATTAATACCGCTGCAAATAATACGCTTAATCTTTTCATAGTATAATCTAAAATTTAATTTGTTTTTAATTTAATTCCTTGTTTTTTATCAAAAACTATACCTAAATAGTTTTACAGTTGTTGGTTCATTAAGAAGTGAGTCTTCCATCCGTTTGGCTGAGTTCCTCCGATTGTTTTATCGAATCCGTAAGCAAAGTCAAATCCAATAAGACCAAATGCTCCCATATAAACTCTGATACCTATACCGGCAGATCTCTTCAACTGGAATGGGTTATAACTTCCCCATCCTTGCCATGTATTACCTCCTTCCAGGAAGGTTAATGCATAAATCTTCGCTGTTTGTGACATAGAGATTGGGTATCTTAACTCGAAGTTAATACGGTTATAGATTGTACCCCCTCCGTATGGTGTAATATCCTGGTTAGTACCTCCGGTAGAAGATGCATCTTCATAACCACGAAGTGGGATAAGTTCACGTCCGTCGAAACGTCCGTTAAATAGTCCTACACCACCCATATAGAATCTTTCGAATGGTGGAGCTCCAAGTTGTTTGTTATAACCATCCAGGAATCCCATTTCGATAGAACTTCTCAGCACTAATTTACCAATAATCTGGTTATAAGAGTCAGCTTTTAATTTAATTTTATAGAATTCCAACCATCTGTACTTGCTAATAGCTGACATATTGTTATAATCTTTCTTAGCGAATAAAGAATATGGCGGCGTAAGTTTCGCTGAAATTTCAAAGTCAGAACCAGACGTTTTAAAGAATGGGTCCGGACCTGCTGCATTTCTGGAGATACCTATGTTAACAGCAAAGTTGTTCGCTTCCCCGTTGTATAGAGTCTCAGTACCAAATTGGAATGGATAATTGTTAAACTCATATCGCTGGTAGGATAAACCAGTGTATAAAGAGAAGTAGTCATCCGGCCAACGAAGTAGTCTGTTCAGACCCGCGTTAGCAGAGAATATATTCAACTTCTGAGCAGCACCATATTGGTCTGTATATTTAACTCTGGAATAGTTGAAACCAACTGATAATGCTGTAGGTTTTGTACCAAATAACCAAGGTTCTGTAAAGGAGACACTATAGTTTTGGAAGTACTGACCTGCCTGTGCCTGTAATGAAAGGATTTGTCCGTCACCCTGAGGAACTGGTCTGAAGTCTTTCAATCTCAAGAAATTTTTCAAAGAGAAGTTGTTGAAAGTAAGACCTAAGGTTCCGATGAAAGAGTTACCACCATAACCTGCCTGAACCTGAACCTGAGAAGATCCTTTCTCTACAACAGTCCAGTGAATATCTGCTGTATTGTCTACCGCATTAGGCTTAATATCCTGTCCGATTTGCTGAGGGTCAAAGTAAGACATCCCCGCAAGATCGAAATATGTTCTTTTAATATTTGCTTTAGAGAATAGATCTCCAGGACGTGTTCTTAATGATCTTAAGATAACATGGTCATGTGTAGTAACGTTTCCGCCCCATGTTACACGATTCCACGTTGCTTTTGTACCCTCGTGGATACGAACTTCCATACTGATGGTATCGTTCTTAATAGATTTCTCTACTGCATTTACATTAGAGAAAAGGTAACCACTATCCATATAAGATGAAGCGATATCAGAGTTATCCTCTTTACCACCTTCTTCACCTACTTTTTTCTTGAAACCTACAGAATCGTAGATATCACCTTTTTTGTAACCAAGAAGTTTTGTCAAAGCTTCAGTAGAGAATACTGTATTTCCTACGAATGTAATATCCCCGATATAGTATTTTTTACCCTCATCTACTTTTACTTTGATGTTGTATCCTTTAGTATTACGCGAAACGGAATCTGATACTACTCTCATATCTCTAAATCCTAAAGAGTTGTAGTAGTCTACAAGAGTTTTCTTGTCTTCTTCGTATTTATCTTTGATAAATTTCGAAGGCTTAAGCAGACCAAGAAGGAATCTCTTTTGTTTCGTATTTTTAAAACCGTTTTTACGAAGTTTAGATGAAGAAACACTGTTGTTACCTTCAAAATCTATACGGTCTATCTTAACGCGTTTTCCTTTATCTACATTAATGGTCCAGTCGATAAGACTAGGATCTTTTGCATTGATTTTATCTTCAATGGTGATCTTAGCATCCGGAAATCCTTTTGTAATGTATTGCTGAGGTACATTATGTTTTAGATTAGTAACCAGGTTCTCGGTAATTTTCATACCAGGCTTCAGGTTATTATCCTTAATAAGTTTTTCGTTTTTAGATTTCTTAATCCCCTTTCCGGTAAATTTTACTTCACCAAGTTCCTTTAAATCCTGAAGAGAGAATTTTAAGACAATATTTTGTCCTTCAATGCTCTGTACGTATACTTCAACCTCTGAAAAATATTGGCTATCCCAAAGTTTTTTGATAGCTGTACTTAGTCTTTGTCCGGGAATTTCAACAGATTCACCTTTCACAAGACCTGTAAAGCGTAAAATTTGCTCAGGTGTGTATTTTTTAACACCATCTACTACAATATCTTTCAGAACATAAGTGCCCTCATGTTGAGCAACAGCTTCACTGTTCTGCGTTGTCTGCGGAGGCGTCACCTGCCCATAAAAATGAGCAGAAGCAATGAAAAGGAATATCGGTAACGATCTAAACTTCATTTTTAATGTATCTTTTCTTATATATACTCTAAGCTTTATCAGCTTCTATTTGTTCACTTGTTTTTCCATATCTGCGCTCCTTATCCTGATAGTTAAGAATACAGTTGAAGAAATCATCCTTGGTAAAGTCTGGCCAGAAAATATCCAGGAATTGTAATTCTGCATAAGCAATCTGCCATAACAGGAAATTACTAATACGAATCTCTCCACTCGTTCTTATCATAAGATCTACAGGAGGCATATCCTTTGTATAAAGATGGCTTTCGAATAATTGGTTATTGATGTCTTCAGGATTTATTTTTCCGTCTTTAGCATCTTTGGCAATAGATTTTACAGCATGAATAATTTCATCCTGAGATCCATAGTTTAATGCCAATACCAAAGTTCCACCTTTGTTGTTTTCGGTCAGATCCATTACATTTTGTAATTGTTCTCTTACCATTTCCGGCATTTTGGAAACATCACCAATTACTTTCAGGCGTAATCCTTTTGTATATATCTCATCCGCTTCATTTAATAATGTTTCCGAAAGAAGAGACATCAGGGTAGATACTTCATCTTCCGGGCGGTTCCAGTTTTCTGTGGAAAAGGTATATAGCGTTAAATAAGGAATGTGAATTTCGTTACAGGCATTAATGGCATTGCGTACAGATTGTATTGCACTGCGGTGTCCATAAGTCCTTTCTTCACCACGAGATTTAGCCCAACGACCATTACCATCCATAATAATGGCAACGTGTTTCGGCAGTTTTGTCATATCAATTTTCGACTTCAATTCTTCCATAACATTAATTGCGGTAGTCCTGTGGCTTTTGTATTGAGCGAACAACAGAATACTTTAGACTATTATAACCGGAAAATTGCGGCAGCAAAATTCTACCCGTTCCGGTAAGAGAACTGATAAAGGATAAAATAGAATATTGTAGTTGCTTCATTCTGTTATTTACTATTCCGTAGAATAATTATTTATAATATCAATGGTGCAAATATAAAACAAATTTATATTAGGAATATTCATAATGTTTAGTTAAATAATCCATTAATTTTCAGCAATTATTAACGTATTTTTAGAAAAAAAGCTTTTTCCAAGTAGAACATATTTTTCTTATATAACTTTGGCTTATTCTTCAAATCTTAGTAGCCTGTTATTAAGATGTCCGGCCTTTGCATTTTCAAAGTCAGATTTTGCGCAAGGCAGGCATTCTGCAATATTTGGGCTCTTCCCAAAATACCATAGATTACTAAAGGTATCGCGTTTAAAGGCAACCTCATGATCTCCGATCATAATCCAGAATGTTTCGTATTCTCTTTCTTTAGGATGGCTCCTCTGAATATTGATTCCCTCTAAAAGGTACCATATCATTTGAGCCAATAGTTGTTGGTTCAGATAGTTTTTAGAAGATGTCTGATAATTGAAGATACCTATGGACTTAAGATTTTCAGACAAACCGGCTTCTTTCATATAGGCACAAATCTCTCTTCTGTTTAATCCGTTAACCTGTGGCTGGACCGAAAAAGGTTCAGCAGTACTTTCTACAGCATTACAACTAATCGTAACCAGATCTGCTTTTCGGAAGTATGGTTCAATAGGTTCAGTAGAATTCATCATCTCAGCAAGTCTGATGATGTCAAAGTTTACTTCATTCATCAACTTTACAGCATCATATTCATTAGAGTGCTTCTGAAAGCCAAGGTGATGATATTTTCCTACAGGATTAGTCTCGGAGCTAAGGATCTTAGCCAGGAAATTCTTTTCTGTTAGGGTTTCATCAGAATGATCCAGGGTAAGCATATTATTAATCTGTACATAAGTCAGATTTTTATAAATATGGTTGATGGCTGAGAATACTGAGTAAGATATATCATTAGAACCTCCTATAACAATTGGAAGAACATGCTTGCGTAAACAATACGTAAGAAGTTCCTGTAATGCGAAATGAGTATTTTCAGGAGTCTTACCGGAAATAAAATCTCCAAGATCCGCAATAGGAACTTCCCAATCATGTCGGGATAGCTGGTATAGTTGCTTTCTTACCTCTGTGAAGTTTTTCGGAGTTGCTGTTCCGCCAGCGCCCCTTTCATCAGAACAGAAAATAAGAGCAATACCTCCTTCTTTGATTTCTGGTTTTATCATTGCTCCTAATTGCCACTTTTCAGTAGGGATACTAGGAGCAGGAATAAGAAGATCTTCAATATTCATGACTAACCTTATTTTTTAGAAGGTTTTTTAGCAGCAGCTTTCTTGGCAGGCGCTTTTTTTGCTTTTGGTTTTTCTTTAAAAGCAGTTTCGTCCTGAGCAATAATCCATTTCTTTACTTCGTCGAAGGAAATATCCTGCAGATCTTCAGCAGTATATTTTTCTCCTTTTCCTTTCAATGGAATTTTCAGCATTTTCTTTCCAAAACGGATGAAAGGTCCCCATCTTCCGTTTTCAAGAGAAACCTTCTGGTCCTCCCATTGCTGAATATATCTGTTAGCTTCTTTTTCCAGTTTGGCATCAATTAGTTCGTTGATATCACTTTGAGAAAGATTATTAAAATCATATTTCTTCGGAACGTTTACAAAGATATCCTTATATTTTATGAAGGGTCCGAATCTTCCGGTTCCTTTTGTTACAGGCTCTCCTTTATAAGTTGCGATAGGAGCATCAGCTCTCTTCTTTTCTTCTATAATCTCAATTGCCCTGTCATTGTCTACAGACAGAGGATCTTCAGTTTTAGGAATGCTGATATAAGCTTCCCCCCATTTGATATAAGGTCCAAAACGTCCAACACCCACTACAACTTCTTTACCTTCGTAGTCGTTAAGATTAAAAGGTATTTTGAAAAGCTCCATTGCTTCTTCAAAAGTAATTGTAGTGATATTCTGATTAGGCATCAGAGAAGCAAAGATTGGTTTCTCTTCATCATCTGTTTCTCCAATTTGGATCATAGCGCCAAATCTTCCAATTCTTGCATGTACATTTTTGCCCGTTTTAGGATCTACACCCAATACACGATCACCATTTGCTCTGTCAGCATTTTCTTCTACATCTGCAATTCTTGGATGAAATTTCCCATAGAATTCAGTCATTACATCTTTCCATGCTCTGTTCCCTTCCGCAATAATATCGAAAGCTTCCTCAACACGAGCTGTAAATCCATAATCAAGAACTTCGTTGAAATTATCAACAAGGAAGTCATTAACAACAACACCTATATCAGTTGGTAAAAATTTGTTTTTATCGGCACCATACTTTTCCGTAAGTGTTTCTTTTTTCAAAGAAGAAGTTAAAGTAAGCTTAACGATTTCACGTTCCTTAGCCATAATTTCTCTCTTGTCCACATACTCACGATTCTGAATCGTCTGAATAGTTGGAGCATAAGTAGAAGGTCTTCCGATTCCAAGTTCTTCCAGTTTTCTTACTAGTGATGCTTCTGTAAATCTTGCAGGAGCTTTTGTGTATTTCTCGGTAGCAATTATTTTTTTGTATTTAAGAGCCTCACCAATATTTACTTTTGGAAGAAGTTTGTCGTCGTTCTCATCATCTTCCTCATCATTTTTAGTAATACCATATACTTTTAAGAAACCATCGAAAATAATTACTTCACCAGTTGCCTCAAAATGTTGTGGAAGTTTCTGGTTTCCTATCTCAATTACTGTTTTCTCAATCTTAGCATTGGCCATTTGGCTAGCCATTGCTCTTTTATATATTAGCTGGTATAATTTATTAAGCTGTGCATCTCCTACTGCTTTTACACCAAAATCAGTAGGACGAATTGCTTCGTGTGCTTCCTGAGCAGATGCATTCTTAGTAGTATAGTTTCTCGGTGCAGAATATTCCTCACCGAATTCTTTTGTAATAGTTGCTTTTGCCGAATTAATAGCTTCCTGAGAAAGGTTAACACTGTCCGTTCTCATATAGGTAATGTAACCTTCTTCATATAGACGCTGTGCTACACGCATTGTAGAGGTTACGGAATATCCTAATCTGTTTGAAGCTTCCTGCTGTAGAGTAGAAGTGGTAAACGGAGCAGAAGCAGAACGCTGTCCTGGCTTTTTCTCTACATTTAAAACTTTGAAGTCTGCAGTGCTACATTGGTTCAGGAAAGATTCAGCTTCCTGTTCTGTAGAGAAGTCCTTTTTTAGTTTCGCTAAAATTTCTTTCTTCTCCTCATTAAGGAAAGTTCCTTCTACCTTATAAGAAGCCTGAGACTGGAATCCGTGGATTTCTTTTTCTCTTTCAACAACAAGACGTACTGCTACCGACTGTACACGTCCTGCAGAAAGACCTGGTTTTACTTTTTTCCATAAAACAGGAGACATCTCAAAACCTACAATTCTATCCAGTACTCTTCTTGCCTGTTGAGCATTGACAAGATTATTGTCTATTTTTCTCGGATTCTCTATAGCTTTAAGAATTGCATTCTTAGTAATCTCATGAAATACAATTCTTTTAGTTTTATCTTCTTTTAATTTTAATTCCTCCGCCAGATGCCATGCAATAGCTTCCCCCTCGCGGTCTTCATCGGAAGCCAGCCATACCATCTCGGCTTTTTTAGCTAAAGACTTAAGCTCTGTAACGAGCTTCTTCTTATCCGGAGAAACTTCGTAATCAGGAGTAAATGTTTCAAGGTTGATACCCATGCCTTTTTTAGGAAGATCACGGATGTGTCCCATACTAGAGGTTACTTCAAAGTCATTACCAAGATACTTCTGTATCGTCTTAGCCTTCGCAGGGGACTCCACAATTACGAGATTTTTCGACATAGAAAATTTTTTGCAAAATTAGGATTTATTTTGAAAATCAAATTTTTCTTTATCATTCAAATTTTCTATTTAGACAACAAGCTGTGTTATTGTCTATTCCTAAAAAGAAGAATGCTTAATATTTAAAAGCTTAAATTTCAATAGATTTAAGCTTTCTTAATATAGGATAAATTCGACAATTTTTTTTATATTCGCAATCTTAATTTATAAAGGACTAGAAATATTTTTTAACGTCACATGAAGAAGTTTACCGAGTATAAAAACTTAGATCTTATCGGTTCTGCCGAAAATGTATTGAAATTCTGGGAAGAGAACGATACTTTCGAAAAAAGTGTAGAAAATCGCCAGGGGAGTCCTGAGTATGTTTTCTATGAAGGTCCGCCATCCGCGAATGGGATGCCGGGTATTCACCACGTTATGGCCAGAAGTATTAAGGATATTTTCTGCCGTTTCCAGACTCAGAATGGTAAGCAGGTTTTTCGTAAAGCCGGCTGGGATACCCATGGACTTCCGATTGAACTAGGTGTTGAAAAAGAATTAGGCATCACTAAAGAAGATATTGGTAAGAAAATTAGTGTTGAAGATTATAACAAAGCTTGTCGCGAAGCGGTAATGCGTTATACAGATGCATGGAATAAACTTACTGAAAAAATTGGTTACTGGGTAGATTTGGAGAATCCTTATATTACCTATGAACCAAAATATATGGAAACTGTATGGTGGCTATTAAAGCAACTTTACAACAAAGAATTATTGTATAAAGGATATACAATACAGCCATATTCACCGGCAGCAGGGACAGGGCTTTCTTCACACGAATTAAATCAGCCCGGGACTTATCGTGATGTTTCCGATACAACAATCGTAGCACAATTCAGAGTTAAAAAAGAAAGCTCAGATTTATTTAATGATATAGACGGAAATGTAGATATCCTTGCTTGGACAACTACACCATGGACATTACCTTCGAATACTGCTTTAACAATAGGAAGAGATATTGAGTATGTAGTCGTTAAGACTTTCAATCAGTATACATTTGAACCGATCAATGTGGTATTGGCAAGAGTTCTTTTAGAAAAGAACTTTGGTAAAAAATATGCAGAAGGAACGGATGAAGATTTTGCTAACTACACACCGGAAAGCAAAGTTATTCCTTACAGAATATTAAAAGAATTTACAGGAGAGCAGCTGGCAGGTACTCATTATGAGCAACTTGTACAGTGGTTCGCTCCAGAGGAAAATGCTGAAAAAGCATTCCGTGTAATTATCGGAGACTTTGTAACTACCGAAGACGGAACGGGAGTAGTGCACACGGCGCCTACATTTGGTGCGGATGATGCTCGTGTATCCAAGGAAAATGATATCCCGCCGATGTTGGTAAAGGATGAAAACGGAAACCTTATCCCGTTGGTAGATCTGCAAGGACGTTTTATCCATGGAGAAAATGTTCCTGAACTATTTGCAGGTAAATACATTAAGAACGAATACTATGAAAACGGACAGGCTCCTGAAAAGTCTTGGGATGTTGAATTAGCAATTTTATTGAAGACTGAAAACAAAGCCTTCAAAGTAGAAAAATATGTACACAGTTATCCACACTGCTGGAGAACAGATAAACCAGTTCTTTACTATCCGCTGGATTCATGGTTTGTAAAAATGACGGCTGTAAAAGACCGTTTGGTAAACCTGAATAAAGAAATTAACTGGAAACCCAAAGCTACAGGAGAGGGACGTTTTGCAAACTGGTTAGAAAATGTAAATGACTGGAACCTTTCCCGTTCACGTTACTGGGGAATTCCGTTGCCAATTTGGAGAACAGAAGACCTAAGAGAAGAACTGGCAATAGGTTCGGTTGAAGAACTAATGCAGGAGATTCAGAAATCTATCGATGCCGGGTTTATGACTTCTAATCCTTACGAGGGCTTTGAAGCTGGTAACATGGATGAAGCTAACTATGCTAAAGTAGATTTACATAAAAATATTGTAGATCAGATTATTTTGGTTTCCGCTTCAGGAAAACCAATGAAGAGAGAATCTGACCTTATCGATGTATGGTTCGATTCAGGATCGATGCCATATGCTCAATTACATTATCCTTTCGAGAATAAAGAGCTGATAGATGAAAGAAAAGCTTTCCCTGCAGACTTTATTGCGGAAGGTGTAGACCAGACAAGAGGATGGTTTTATACGTTGCATGCAATCGGAACTGCTGTTTTCGATTCTGTAGCCTACAAAAATGTAATGTCTAACGGATTGGTGTTAGATAAAAACGGACAAAAAATGTCTAAGCGTTTAGGGAATGCAATTGATCCTTTCAAAACCTTAGAAACATACGGGCCGGATGCTACCCGTTGGTATATGATTTCCAATGCAATGCCTTGGGAGAACCTTAAGTTTGACCTGGAGGGAATAGATGAGGTAAGGAGAAAATTCTTTGGAACATTATACAATACCTATTCTTTCTTTGCGTTGTATGCTAATGTAGACGGATTTAGATATGAAGAGGCAGATGTAGAAAATCGTCCGGAAATCGACAGATGGATTTTGTCTGAGCTTAATCTTCTGGTAAAAGAAGTAAAGTCTTTCTATGAAGATTATGAACCAACGAAAGTAGCAAGAGCAATCAATACTTTTGTTAATGACAATCTTTCCAACTGGTATGTACGTTTATGCAGAAGACGTTTCTGGAAAGGGGATTATACTGAAGACAAAATTTCGGCATATCAGACCTTATATACGTGCTTAGAAACGATTGCTAAAATCTCTGCTCCGATTGCTCCATTCTTTATGGATCAGTTGTATCAGGATCTGAACAACGCAACACAAAAAGAATCAACAGGATCTGTGCATTTAACAGATTTCCCTGTTGTAGACGAAAATAAGATCGATTACTCTTTAGTAGAAAAGACTCATCTTGCACAGCAGATAACCTCAATGGTATTCTCTCTAAGAAAAAAAGAAAATATCAAAGTGCGTCAGCCTTTACAAAAAGTAATGATTCCTGTTTTAGATGCTGCTACCGGAGAGCAAATCAATGCGGTTTCCGAGCTTATCAAACAAGAAGTAAATGTGAAAGAGCTTCAGTTGATTAATGCAGAAGAGGCTTCTCATCTTATTGTTAAGCAAATTAAACCAAATTTCAAGGCATTAGGACCTAAGCTTGGTAAAGATATGAAGACTGTAGCAGCAGAGATCTCTGCATTCTCGGATGATCAAATTGCTGCATTAGAGAAGGAAGGTAGTTTAACAATTCAGGGATATGAAATAACTACAGACGATGTAGAGATCCTAACAAAGGATATTCCAGGATGGACAGTAGCTTCTGAAGGAAAATTGACAGTAGCATTAGATCTTACCTTAACAGATGATCTGAAAGCGGAAGGTATTGCACGTGAATTCATTAACAGAGTACAAAACCTTAGAAAAGAGAAGAATTTTGAAATAAGTGACAGAATTCTTATCGAATTAGAAGAAAATAATCCATTTTTACAAGATATCTTGAAGAATAAAGATTATATTAGCGCAGAAGTTCTTGCAAATGATATAGCGGTTAAGGCTAATATATCAGGGGAAGAAGTAGAAATTGATGAACTTAGATTCAATATTAATATTATTAAAAATTAAAAGAGATTGAAAAGTACTTATCTGCGGTTATGCAGAGAGTACTTTTCAAAATATAAAGTACCAATTATCAAATTAGAAATATTATGGCAGAGGAAAGAGTAAGATACAGCGATGCTGATTTGGAGGAATTCAGAAAAATTATTGAAGAAAAAATAGAAAAAGCCGAGAAAGATTTATCTCTTATACGTGAAAGTTTCATCAATGATAAGAATAACGGAACAGATGATACTTCGCCAACATTTAAAGCTTTTGAAGAAGGAGCTGAAACTTTAAGCAAAGAGCAGAATGCTCTTCTGGCTTCACGTCAGGAAAAGTTTATCAGAGACCTGAAAAACGCTTTAATTCGTATTAAGAACAAAACTTATGGTGTATGTCGTGTTACCGGAAATCTTATTTCTAAAGACAGATTGAAAGCGGTTCCGCATGCTACTTTAAGTATTGAGGCTAAAAATATGCAACGATAAAATTATACCAATTGGTGTAACTGATTAATGTACAAAGCAAAATGTGTTCAGTAAATACATGATGCTTTGTACATTTTAATTATATGATACAGAAATTATGAAGAAAATTGTGCTTATTACCCTGCTGGTTCTTTTCATTGACCAGGCTTCCAAAATTTATATCAAAACACATTTCACTTTAGGACATAGTGTAGACGTATTTAAGTGGTTCAAACTGGCTTTTGTTGAAAATCCAGGAATGGCCTATGGTCTTCACTTTGGAGGAGCGATTGGTAAATATGCATTGTCCTTGGTTCGTATTGCATTAGTAATAGGAATTATAGTGATGTTCAAAAAATGGTTAAAAGAAGGAGCTTCCAATTATTTAATAGTTCCGATGTCTTTGATATTTGCAGGAGCAATTGGTAATCTTATAGACGGAATGTTCTATGGATTGATTTTCGATACAGGAACAACCTTTAATGCTTCAGTAGGACATTGGATTCCTTATGAAGGACTTTCAAAACTAGGCGGTGGTGGATATGCATCCTTTATGAATGGCTGTGTTGTGGATATGCTTTACTTCCCGTTATTCAAATTCAACTGGCCAACTTGGGTTCCGGGAATTGGTGGTACAGAATTTGAATTCTTCAGACCAGTCTTCAATATTGCAGATAGTGCTATTACCGTTGGAGCTGCAATTATATTAATATTTAAGAAAAAAGCTTTCCCGAATGGTTTGAATTTTTGAAAACTATATGGGTATCATTTATATGATATGAATAATCTAATCAAAAGAGTATTTTTACTTTTAATTATTATAGGGTTGCTTGGGGCAACCTTTATAATTTATGCCAATTGGAAAATAGAATCCGAGACGAAAAATTATATTACATCGGATCCTAATAAATTACCAATTGAACATGTAGGTCTCGTACTAGGTACTTCCAAGCTTTTGGCTAATGGGAGTATGAATCCTTATTTTAAATACAGGATTGATGCTGCGGAAGAATTATATAAAGCCGGTAAAATAAAAAATATTATCGTTAGCGGTGATAACAGCCGCAAAACATATAATGAACCAGAAGATATGAAAAACGAATTGCTGAAAAGAGGCATTCCGGAAATTGATATCTATATGGATTTTGCAGGTCTTCGTACATTAGATTCTGTAATACGGGCAAGAGAGATATTTGGACAACACGAGTATATTATCATTTCTCAGGAATTCCATAATGAAAGAGCTGTATTTATTGCACGGGAGAACGGGATCAATGCATTTGGTTTTAATGCCCAGGATGTGAATAAGTCTATAGGCATTAAAACAATGATTCGTGAAAAGTTTGCAAGGGCGAAAGTTTTCTGGGATTTTCTTTTCAGCGTTCAGCCTAAATTTGGAGGTGAGAAAATTTTTGTTGAATAAACATTATACATATATATAGTATATATAAAGAAGGAAATAATGCTAAAAAAGAGTGTTTGGGCTTCTGGAAAGAGCCTGTTCCGGCAAATGCTTAAAAGAAAACCACGGTTTTTAAAGGGTGTAGAGCGATATATAGAGGATATAAAAAGAGTGCCGTCTTTGCAATGTGAACATAATATTAAATTTTTCTCACCCGTATTCAGGTAGTTACATATATTATGTTAAAAAAGGTGTAATAAAGTTTGGTGAGTATAGGTGTTTTTTCTACTTTTGCAGTCCTAAACAATGAGAGTTGTAAGGGGAGCAGGAGATAATTGAGACTAAAAAAAGCGGTTTAAAT